>Ga0194130_10000317_pt1 | contig 95278 bp, 119 predicted proteins | sample TA2KigsurfametaG_FD_160084 | JGI IMG/M metagenome (GOLD analysis project Ga0194130, IMG submission 160084) | Freshwater microbial communities from Lake Tanganyika, Tanzania - TA2015050 Kigoma 12 surface | ecosystem: Environmental > Aquatic > Freshwater > Lake | place: Tanzania: Lake Tanganyika... | reverse complement strand
CATCATTTTTCCACTCAATAATATCACCGACTTTCATCTCTTTAAATATTCCTTTGTTTCTTCTTCCTTCAGCTGTCTTCAATCCAAGTTGGATTAGTGTAAACCACGGCTCTGACAAATTTTCAACGTATTTTGGTTCCATTTTATTCTTTCTTTTTTTAGTTGTTAAAATATTCAATTTTTTAGGTTAATTTGGTTTATTTGTTTTATTACTTCGTTTGACATAATGATTGTTTGTTATTATTATTATTAATATTTATTTCAATTTAATTACAGCTATTTTCAAAAAAATATAAAATATATAATTATATAATGATAATTCATATTGCTGGAACATCTGGTTCAGGTAAAACTTATATTGGAAATTTATTTAAAAAAGATTATAATGTAATTGATTTAGATGATTGGACTGAAGAATTTAAAAAAAAAATTAAAAATAATAAGGAATTTATAAAATTTATTGATAATAAAATTAATAAACTTGATGAAAATAAAATAAATTTATTAGTTGGTTATTTAGATATTTATATAAATAATAAATTAATTATTTATCCACTAAAAACAAATTTTAAATTTTTTATAAAGATATCTCTAAAACAATTATTTATACAATATAATACAAGATTATTAAATTATATTTGTAAAAATAAAAATAATATAATTTTAAATTTTAATAAAAATAAATTGCCATCTAATTTTAAAAATATAGAAGATTTAAAAAAAGAATATAATATTGATTATAATAATTATGTCACAGAATTAAAATACACTTTATCTACTTCATCACAAATTATTAATTTTTTAAAAAATATAATATAAAAATGAGCATTTTAAATGTGCAAAGGTGTAAAGATAGAATAGTCTTAATCAATTGCTGTAAAATACTCATTAAATTCTTCTACAGTACCAGGGAAAGTAGAAAATAATAAACCATAATCTTTTGAAGATACATCTATTCCATGACCTTGATTATCTTCGTAAATTAAACAACTATCATTATCATTTAGTTTTTTAATCAATTCTGTTAATGAATAATCATCAATGTGAGATACATAATAATATTTATTATTATAACATAAAAACTTATTTATGCCAATTTTTTTTATTCCATTTGGATAAAATACGATGGTATCATTAATTTCATATAAATACCATTTATTTGTATATTTTTTGATATAAAAATTTTCTTTAAATTCATATAGATTACGTTTAATTATATCGTTTAATAATACTTTATCTGTTAAAATATCAAATTTAAACTGAAAAACTTTATATATTTTATATAATTTATCATATTCTATTATTAGTTCTTCTTTAGTAATATTATTACCAAAACATTTATTTATAAAAAAATCATCTTTAATATCATTTTTATCTTCATCTTCAATTCCTAAAAGACAAATTAAATCAAATTTTATATCATCTATAACTATTATATGTGTGTTATTATATAAATTTACTTCAATTGGAAAATTCATTAATATATTTATTATTATAAATTTTCTTTAAATATTAATTTTATATAGATATTTTTAGAGGTTATGTGATAAGTAAATTATTTTTAACTTAATTTAATAAAGTTATTCCACATAAATTTGTCAGTGTAAGTAATATCAAACACTCTTTTATTTAGTTCATGGCATGATATTATGGCTGAATACACTGAACCTTTTTTGGTATATCCAATCCAAATATTATCACTTCCTGTGAAATTCCACAAATCAAATCATTCTTTGGAACAACTTTTTCTTTATAAAATTCATTTGGAATTTCTGTTATATCATCCTCTTGTAAAGAATATGAGATTTCTCTACGAAATCCAGCAAATCTCATTGCCCCCCATTCCACTGTGTATCATTAATGAATTATAATTTTTATAAATAATTTTATCATCATCAAAATTAATTGCAGATATTTCATAAAATATTTTTTCTTTCATTTATATTATATCAATTTAATAATTTTATTACTTCTGAAAATATTTTATCATTTGGAATGTACTATCCTCTTCAAATCAACGGCATCAATTACGATATTTGCAAGTTGCCTGACCACACTTTCTCTACGCTGCATGATCCGGTGACCAAACGAATTGTGGGCCAATGGAACAACGACATAGCCCGGTATGAAATCACCGACCACATTGCTCATTTTGAAATGATCAACGGCATATAAAAATTAAATTGTAATAGGGATAAATATTCAAAACAATTTAAAAATATTGTGCGAATGAAGTTAAATGGCTTATGTTTTAACTTCATATGGAGAAATAATAGATAAATACAGTATTTTGAATATAAAGATTGAAAAAATAGAAAATGCATCACAAAAAAAGAATGTTGCAAAAGAATTAAACAACATGAGTGAATTGGTAAAAGAAATCATCAATACATTCCCTGAAGTTAAAAATGAACTTGAAGCATTGCTAATGATAAACAAAAAACTTTGGAAAATTGAGGATGATATTAGAGAAAAAGAAAGAGTAAGAGTATTTGACGAGTGTTTCATTGAACTTGCACGTGGCGTTTATAAAACAAATGATGAACGAATGAGAATCAAACACCGGATTAACCAAATTACTCATAGTGCAATATTTGAAGAGAAGTCATTCACCATTCTGTAATTGATTACGACGGAAAGTGCATTTATTTGTTGTAATTTTTTTGATTATAATTGATTTAAACAATAATTAATTATAAATATTATTAATATTATGCAAATAAAAATAAAACAAAACGGAGCATGGCAACATGCAAATCCTGATCAAATACAAGCTTTTAAAAATTTCAAAAATAGAGTAAATATAACAACACATTATCCACAAACACCTGTAACCACAAATGAACTGTCAGTTTATAGAAAATACAACGATCCATATTTGCCAACATACATTAGTGATGGAAGTATTGTTCTACCAATAGCAGATTTTGATGATGTTCAAGTATTTTTACTTGATATGAATCCAGTTGATTGGCATTCAGCGAGAAATTATCAAGTTTGGGCATATTATGATTTTATGTACGATGATAAACAGAAAAAAACATATGTTTCCAAATATTCAACACCTCTAGCATATCCACCTCATGCAAGGGATATAACAGAAATAGAGATTGATAATTTACAACCGAATATCATATTCAGTATTTCAAGAAATGAAAATAATAGTGTTTACTATGAAAGAACCGATTCAACAAGAGTAAGAATTTGTGATAATGAATCAGCCCGTTTAGGATATCGTGGATTTTACAATAGGATGACAATGGATGTTGGCGTAATTGTTGTTAGTTCCAATAGTTCCAATAATCCAACATGCGCATTATCTTTACCTGCCAATTTAATCTTGGAAAAGACAAATGATCAAGAGGAACAATGCATCATGTGTTATTCAAATAAAAAAAATTTAACATTCAATCCATGTAATCACAATGTTACTTGCTCTGAATGTTATTCAAAATTCAATAAAAAATTTGAGTGTCCAGTCTGTAAAGGAACTATTTTCTCTTTGTCTTGATTTGATTTCGCTTAATGGAATGGAATGGAATCAGCGGAGTCAAAAAAAATATATCGTTGTATTACAGAATGGAGGTGAAACGCATCGTATCGGTGGTCGCATTCCTTGTGCTTTTCCTCACGGCGCTGTTTTTATTTATACGGGAATATCCAAGCGACCGGGAGTTTTCGGTTGTGTTTATCGTGGCGGGCGGGGTGTTGTTGTGGGGGGCATATACAAACGAGTCATTATTGAGTGATTCGTCACAAGAACACCGCGACCCCGTTTTAATTCCGTCATGTTGAATATTTTATTTAATTATATATTCATAAAATAAATGAATTCGCTGTTACACTCGTCCCTTTGGTTCTCTATCGTGGTGCAACTCGTCACCGGCATTATTGAAGTAATGGCGCTGTTTGTTAAAACAGTGCCTGGCATGAAGGTCATCAAGCAGCTTCTTGGCTTGGAAGTCGCGGTGCAAGCCGTGGAGGGCTCGTTTTATGCGTGGCTCTACTACAACATTGACCGCGTGAAAAACATCACGCCCAAGCGCTACGCCGACTGGGCCATCACCACGCCCACCATGCTTGTAACGATGATCGCCTACATCATTTACCTGAACAACACAGATAAAGGCAATGATTCGCCTTCTTTAATCCAAATTTTGAGAGAAAATGCGGTGCCCGTCACACAGATCCTCGCGCTAAACTGGCTCATGCTATTGTTCGGGTACTTGGGAGAGGTGGGCGTCCTTCCGCTGGTCGCCGGCGTTGCTCTCGGCTTCGTGCCGTTCATCGCTTATTTCTACATCATATATGAGAGATTTGTTGCAAATGATGCAAATATGACTATAAATAACACCAGCCTGAAAATATATGTGTATTTCATGGTGTTTTGGTCCCTGTACGGCATTGTCGCCGTGCTGCCTTACACACTAAAAAACACTATCTACAACGTACTTGACCTCTTTTCCAAGAATTTCTTTGGCGTATTTCTCTCGTATTTGATTGTTTCAAACGCGGCAAAGCCGAGGTCTTGATTTGATTTCGCTTACATAATACAAAAGAGAAATTTCGGAGTATTGTGAAAAAGATGTTTGTTAAAAACTGTTCTGAGACGGCAGGAATACTTTTAGGTAGGAGAACAATTGAAGGTTGGCTTTGTGAAAAACCAGGATGGATTTACAATGTGGATGAAAATGGATATATTTTGAATAAAGAAAAATATAACTTACCCGAAGATATAAATGAAGTCGCAAAAAAAATAAAAGAAGAATATATAAAAATTTTAAATGATTAAAATAGTAACATGTTTTTGGAATGTTGGGGATTATATAGAAAAATGTATTACTTCAATTAAAAATCAAAAATTCACAAATTATAAAGTTTTTTTGGTTGATGACTTATCAACAGATAACACTGTTGAAATAATTAAAAATTTAATTAATGGTGATGATAGGTTTGTACTAATTCAAAACACTGAAAAAAAGTTTAAACTTAGAAATATGGATGAGCTTTTTAGAAACGAAGAATTGTTTTACGATGAAGATATAATTATTGAACTCGATGGTGATGATTGGTTCTACGATGAAAACGTATTAGATTACATAAATAATAAATATGAATCTAATAAAAATTTGTGGTTAACTAATGGAAGTTGGGTTTGGATAAATGGACATTTGGGGTTTTCAGCAAAAGCAAATCCCGACACTATAAGAACAGATCGATTCCAATTTTCACATTTAAGGACTTGGAAAACACATTTATGGAGAAATATAGATCAAGATTCTTTAAAATATGATGATGGGTCTTATTTTATTTCAGGCGCTGATGTTGCATATACTTTTCCTATGGTAGAAATGGCAGGAGAAAAACATTATGAATTTATACCAAAAATATTATTGGTTTATAATGGGGACAACCCAAGAAATGACCACAAACAAGGTAGTGCTGCTGGAGGACCACACGAACAGTTTAGAACATATCAAATTATAATAAATAGACCAAAGTATCAAAGATTATTCAATTAAATTTTGTAGAAGCAATTAGGCATGAAAATGGAGGAATTGGATGTTTTTTAAGTTTTAAGAAATGTGTAAGGATGGCGAAGGAAAAATATGAAATATGTAATTATACTGGAAGGAGTAATTTTGAAAATAGACTAAAAAAGTTGTTATCTTATTTGGAATCAAATGACAATTGGGATATATTTTTAGGAGGTGTTAAAAAATGTAATGATAAAATTAATTTTTATCCATTGCGAAATAAATTGGAAAATATTTTAATAAATAATAGCCATAAATATATTATAATATATGTTTACCTGGAATTTATATCAAAAAAGTATTTTAGAAAATCTATTATTAGATAAAAATGAATGGTTTTTTAAAAGTGATAAATCATATACAATGATTTTAGAGCATGTTTCATTTTCAATTGGGTTAGAATATTTATCATTAATTCAAGAAAAATTTAATTTAATTTATAATAATAATAAGGATTTTTTTATTGATTTATGTATTTTAAATGATAAATATGGTAAAACAATTAAAGAAAATTTTGAAAATTTTTGTTGTTGTTCACCATCTAATTTAAGATATATTTTTCAATCCTTATTAATTTTAGAATATATGAAAAAACTCAATTTAAATAATATTGACATTGTTGAAATTGGTGGAGGATATGGTGGATTATGTTTATTTTTATATAATTTATCATCATTATTTAATATTACTATTAATTCTTATTCAATGTTTGATTTAGATGAAGCAATGAAACTTCAAGTAAAATATTTAGATGCACATAATATTTCAATAAATGCAATTAATTTAAATGATGAAAATATATATTTAAATAAAGATAGTTTTTTAATAAGTAATTATGCATTATCTGAACTTTCTATGAATTTACAAGATTTATATGCAGAAAAAGTAGTAGATCCATTTATATCTCACGGATTTTTAATTTGGAATTTTTGGAATTCTGTTGAAGTATATAAATTTAAAAATAAAAATGTTACATGTGAAAAAGAATATCCACAAACTGGAAAAGATAATTTATATGTTTATTTTTAATATTTTAGAAAGAAATTAATCTATCATTTTCAACAATAACTGATTCCATATATGTATATGAAATTATTCTATCTTGTAAAATTTTTAATATATGATCACGATCGATATCTGAATATATATTTCCCATTAATCTCATATCATCAATAATAATTATTCCTGTATTTTTAAAATATTTATTTATTGATTCTAATTCTTAATATAATGGACAATCTTTTATTCCTCTACCAGTATTACCAGCAGAGAAATGACCATCTAAAAAAAAGATTGTATTATCTTTAAGTATTTTACATACAATTTCTAATTCAAATGAGGTGAAATTTTAATAATCATTTATTTCAAATTTAATTATTTTATCATAAAAAAATGTTTTTAACAAGTCATTTAATGGGTGGTTTGGGTAACCAAATGTTTCAAATTGCAAAAGCAACGGCAGAAGGATTAAAAAGTAATACATCAGTTATTTTTAATAATGTTGCTTTTATTCCAATGGAAGGTAATCAACCAACAAAATATCAAAATAACATATTTAGAAATATAAATTTTGATTATATTAAAATACCAACAAAAAGAATTAATGAGATTACTTGGGCTCACTATGAAACTGAATATACTTACACAGAACCAACTGAATTTTATGGTTATTTTCAAAGTAGTGAAAACTTTTTAAATTTTAAAAAAGAAATACAAGAAATGTTTTTACCAACCGAAGAATTTAAAAACAAAATAAAAAATTTATACCCTGAAATATTCAATAAAAATTCAGTTTCAATTCATGTAAGAAGAGGCGACTATTTAGGGATATCTGAAATTTTACCGGTTTTAGACAAAAGTTATTTTGATGAATGTATAAGTCAACTTGAACATTCAAACGTTTTTATTTTTTCAAATGATAAAGAATGGGTAAAGGAAAACTTAACCTATAAAAACTCAATAGTTGTTGATGGGTTAGAAGATTATGAAGAACTTTGGGCGATGAGTTTATGTAATCATAATATTATGTGTAACTCTTCATTTTCTTGGTGGGGTTCTTATCTTAATACAAATAAAGATAAAAAAGTATTTGTTCCGTCAGTTTGGTTTGGACCTAAAGGCGAAAAAGACTACCATTCAATATATGAGAATGATTGGAAAAAAATAAAAGTCAAATATGAAAACAATAAATTAATAATTTAAAATTATGTTGTTAAATTTAGAAAATTTAAAGTTAAAGTATGGCCTTAAAATAAAAGGTGTTTTACACATCGGGGCACATGTTGGTCAAGAATTTGGTACCTATCAAAAATTAGGAATATCAAATGTTATGTTTTTTGAACCTGTACAAAAAACATTTAACAGGCTTAAACAAAATGTTGGCGAGTCGGCAATTATTATTAATACCGCTCTCGGAAACATTGAAGGTGAAGTTGAGATGTATACTGAAACAATAAATGAAGGACAATCAAGTTCGGTCTTGGAACCAGAATACCATTTAATTCAACACCCCAACATTCAATTTAATGGAAGAGAAAAAGTTAAAATTACAAAGTTAGATAATTTCATAAAAGATAAAGAAAACTATAATTTTATCAATGTTGATGTACAAGGTTATGAACTAGAGGTTTTTAAAGGGGGATCTGAATATCTTAAAAATATTGACTACATAATGACTGAAGTTAATAGGGCTGAACTATATAAAGGTTGTGCCAGAATAGAAGATTTAGATATGTTTTTAGGTCAATACGGATTTGAAAGAGTTGAAACGACTTGGGATGGTGGAACTTGGGGAGATGCGTTGTATGTTAAAAAGTGAATTATATATTTTAGATAATATTTTTTCTCACGCTCATTCATCTAGTTGGTATAATAAACCTACAGAATTTAAATGGGTAAGGGATAAAATAGGTGACCATATTGTTATGACTGACACAACATTAAAATTTGTTGATAATATAAATGGCGTTAAAAAATTCGCATGGTTATTAGAATCACCAGCAATAACACCACATGCATATGAATACATAAAAGACAATTTTGAAAAGTTCGATAAAATTTTTACTTTTGATAAAGAATTATTAAACTTGTCTGAAAAATTTGTGTTGGTACCAATTGGTGGTTGTTGGATTGAAGAAGAAAATAGGATAATACACGAAAAGACAAAAGACACTTCAATTATTTTATCAGCCAAAAAATCAACATATGGCCATAGATTAAGACATGAAATAGCATTTAGCGATGTTATTGATAATTTAGATGTGTACGGATTCAATAACCAAATTGAAAATAAATCAGAAGGTTTAAAAGATTACAGATATAGCGTCATAATTGAAAATGTTAAAAAAGATTATTATTTTACTGAAAAATTAATAGATTGTTTAATAACTGGTACGATACCAATATACTGGGGTTGTCCTTCTATATGTGAATTTTTTGATTTGGATGGATTTATTATTTTTGACGATATAAACGATTTAAAAAAAATGAAAAATACATTGACTTTAAATAATTATTTCAGTAAATTAGAAGTAATAAAAACTAATTATGAATTAGCTAAAAAATATTTAATAGCCGATGATTTAATCTATAAAAAAATAAATAATAATGATTAACATATGTACTTTATCTGACAAAAACTTTTTAATAAATGGTTTATTATTAATTGACTCACTAACTAAATTCTCAGCAACCGATATAAACATATATTATTTTTGTATGGATGATGATAGTTTAAATAAATTAAATGAAATTAACAATAAAAATGTAATTCCAATAAGCATAAAAGAATTTGAAAACGATGAAGATTTTGAAACTTTAAAAAAGAATACAGATTATAAACCAAATTCACATGAATGTACATATTGTTTTGCACTTGGCTCGTTTTTCACTGAATATGTTATTAAAAAATATAATTTAGCGGATGTTTTATATGTTGATTCAGACATTATTTTTTATGATGACCCTAATTCTATTATTAAAACAATTGGCGATAAAAGTATAGGTATAATGTTACATAGACATGTACCAATAGGACATCATGTCGGTGGTTATAACGTAGGTGTTGTTTATTTTAAAAATAACGAAATAGGTTATAAATGCTTAAAATGGTGGAGAGATTGTGTGATGGACCCAACAAACGAATGGTTTGCTGAATATGGCAGAGTTGGCGACCAAGTTTATTTGGAAGGGTTTGGACCTATATTCGGTGAAGATAATGTTTGCGTTATTGACAGTGAAATAGGTCATGGTGCACCATGGAATTTTACATTATATGGTTATGATGGTGATTACATAGATTGGGGTGGTAAAAGACAAAAAATGTTATTTATACATTTTTCTCACTTTACACCAAACTATGAAAACAACACATTTAAAGTAGACAGAGAAGGTGAATGGAATAACTCACATTTAAGACATCCTAGGATATATGAATATTATAATGATTATTTTAATAAATTAATTGAAACCAAAAATAAATACAAAATTTAACATGAGTGAATTTTATAACGAACAAATCAATAAACATGGTTATTGGTGGAGTGGTGATTACCCTACATGGGATGACGCTGAAAAAGAATGTACTGGTTATTCAGACGAATGCATTTTAGAACAAGTTAAGAATATATTATTAACAACCAAAGATAGAGAAGATATTTACGAAAGGGATGGCTGCATCATAGTTGGTGAACCAGAATATGCTTTTGAATTGTTGGAATGGATTAAAAAAACTGCGATAAACAATGAAATTAATTTAATCGATTTTGGTGGGTCATTAGGTACAACCTTTTTTCAATTAAAAAAATATTTAAAAGATTATAAAGTTAGATGGAACATTATCGAACAAGGAAATTTTGTTACTACTGGTAAAGAAATTTTTGAGGATGATAATATTAAATTTTATTATACTATTGATGAGTGTTTAGCCGAAACTAAACCAAATTGTTTTATTAGTTCGGGTGTTTTTCCGTACATTAAAAACACAGAAGAAATATTAACATCTGTTTTTGATTATAAGTTTGATTGGATTCTATTAGATAGAATGTCAATGATTGACGGTGACAAAGATAGATTGTCAATACAAATAGTACCACCAGACATTTATAAAGCAATATACCCATGCTGGTTTTTTGGTGAATATAAATTTATAAATTATGTTGTCGATAATGGATATGAGCATTTAAAAAGTTTTGACGCTTTAGGTGGTAGAGGTTTTGCTCCAAGAATTAATACGTCAGCATACAAAGGATATATTTTTAAAAAATTATGAGACATTTATGCACACTTTCAGATAACAACTATCTATTAAAAGGTTTAGTTTTATATGAATCACTAATTAAGAATGCTGGTGATTTTACTTTACATTATCTTTGTTTAGATGATTTAGCTTATCAAAAATTAAAAAATTTAAATTTAGAAAATTTAGTAATTTATAATTTAAACAATTATTTAACAACCGATAATGAATTGTTAAACACTAAAAATGAGTTAAAATATGATGAATTTTGTTGGAGTTTAGCATCATACTTTACAATGAAATTATTAAACAATTTAGATTCTGTTTTATACTGTGATTCTGATTTATATTTTTACAATGATTTAGATACAATATATGATGAAATAGGTGATAAATCAATTGGTTTAATAAGACATAGACATACTTTTTATGGTAGCAGAGTTGGTGATTTCAATGTTGGGATTGTTTATTTTAAAAATGATAATATAGGTAATGAATCAATTAATTATTGGTGGTCACTTAATAAAACTAAAAATCATGAATATCACAGAAGTCATGGTAGATGTGGCGACCAAAAATATTTAGAATTATTTTTACCTAAGTATGAAAAAGAATTATGTGTAATTGACAAAAAATTAGGTCACGGTGCACCATTTAATTTTCATTTATATGATTATTCTAATTTTACTGATGAAAATAAAGAAATTATCTATAACGGTAAACCACAAAAATTAATATTTGTTCATTTTATGAAATTCAAACCAAATTTTGATAAAAACAATTATGAGGCAACTAATGAACCTAATAATCAAGAATTTATGAAATACCAACAAATTAAATCATTATATGATGATTACTTTAACGAAACAATAGAAACTTATAAAAAATATTATATATGAAAACTTGCTATGTATTTGCTTGCGGCCCATCTATTAAGGACCAAGATTTAAAAAAAATAAAAGATAGTCCTTGTGTTACAATTAGTAATTTTTTTGTTCATCCAGAATTTCAGAATATGAATATTAAATATCATATTTTTGGAAATTTACATCATCCTATTAGTTATGATATGGGAGTAGCTTGGTTTAAAGAATGCGAAGAAAAATTAAATAGTTCAACAAAAATAATGGTTCATATAGACCAAAAACCTTTGGTTGAAGATAACGGACTGTTTAAAAATAATGAAGTTATTTTTTGGTCTGAAAATGGTCATTTCCCAGAAACATTACCAAATAACGTTGATTCGTATATAAGTGTTTCACAAATAGGGTTACAAATTGGTTATCTTGTCGCTAAAGAAGAAAATATAAATGAAGTTATTATTATGGGTATTGACCATAGTTGGGTTAACCATGTTAATCAATCAAAACATTTTTATGAAGAATCAGAAAGTGTTTTAGTTAGAATGGGTTATAACGAATGGTTTAATGTTTATAACAAAGAACAAGGTGAACAGATGGAAAGACAAAACCTAGCAAATTTAGATAACACATATGCTTCTTATAGAAATTTATTTAAAAATGGTGGTATCGACTTATACAATGGGACACCTAACAGTTTAATAACAAGTTTAGAATTTATTATAATATAATATGATTAACTTATTTAATTTAAATAATCATATTATAGATACTAGTAAGTATTCAAATTTATTACATGATAAAATTGTAAACGAATTTGAAGAAACTATTGCTAATTATGTTGGTGCTAAATACGCTGCAACGTTTAATAGTGCAACTAGTGCTATTTTCTTATTATTAACGGAGTATAAAGGACTTTCAATTAAAGTACCTAGTATGATACCACCAGTTGTTTTAAATGCTATTATAACCTCTGGAAATGATTATGAATTTTATGACGATGTTAATTGGGTTGGTGATTCTTATTTGTTACATGATTTTGGTGATTATAAAGTTATCGACTCAGCTCAAAAACTAGAAAAAGACCAATTTAAAAAAGAATGTAATTCAAATGATTTAATGATTTTTAGTTTTTACCCAACCAAACCAGTTGGTAGTTGTGATGGCGGAATGATTGTATCAGATGATTTTGAAAAAATTAAAAAATTAAAAGAATTAGCTTTAAATGGTATGTCATATTCACCAAATAACTGGGAAAGAAAAATTAATTTTGTCGGTTATAAAATGTATATGAATTCAATGCAATGTGATATAGCACTTAAAAATTTTAATTTATATTCTGATAAGTTAGAAAAATTAAAAACAATTAGAGAATTATACAATAAAGAACTTGGGTATGATAATACCAGCAACCACTTATATAGGATAGAAGTTAATAAACGAGATAAATTTATTAACTTTATGAAAAATAGTGATATTTCTTGCGGTATTCATTATGAATCAATGCATTTACATCCAGTTTATTTAAAACATGACGCAAATTGCCCTAACTCAGAAGAAAAATCAAAATTAACGGTTTCAATTCCATTCCATGAACTATTAACTAATTCTGAAATTTATTATATTTTTGATAAAGTAAACGAATACAAAAATGGAAAATAAAAAAATAAAATTAAAAAATTTTTTAGATGAGAGAGGTTTATTATTACCATTCGAATTTAATGAATTAGAATTTGAACCGAAAAGATTTTTCATAGTTAAAGATGTTCCAACCGGATTAATTAGAGGCTGCCATTCTCATTTTACTACAAAACAATTTTTAATTTGTAGTAAAGGAATTGTGGATGTTTTTTTAGATGATGGAACTAAAAAAGAAAAAATAACGTTAACACAAGGTGAGGCCATACTAATCCCAGAATTAATATGGGACAGTCAAGAATTTATGGATATTAATTCAGAAATCATTGTAGTTTGCTCAACAGAATATGACATAAATGATTATATTTTTGATTATAACGAATTTTTAAAAATTAAAAATAATAATAAATAACAAAAGTTAAAAAACAATTATGGATAAAATATCTTATTTTGACTTATATTAAAAATTATATAAAAATGGTTATATTGAAGAAAAAATGATTAGTTTTTTAAGTTTTGAATATAATGTAATTTATAAACCATTAAATTAATGAAAATAGTTTCAGTAATTTTGGCTAGAGGTGGATCGAAAGGTATTCCTAGGAAAAACATTTATCCGTTGAAAGGAAAACCAATGATTAATTACACTATAGACGCATCAATAAACTCAAAAGTTAATGAAACATGGGTTTGCACTGATGATGAAGAAATAGCTAATGTTAGTAAAATGAATGGTGCTAATATTCTTATTAGGCCAAAAGAAATATCAACTGACTTTAGTAAAAGTGAAGAAGCGTTATTATATTTTTCAGACAATGTTGACTTTGATGTTTTAGTTTTTATACAAGCTACTTCTCCATTATTAACTCATGATTATATAAACGAAGGTATTGAATTAATTTTAAATAATAATTTTGATTCAGTATTTAGCGGCTATAAAGAACATTGGTTACCAAGATGGGAAAACATTGATAATAAAATAACTCCACATAACTGGGATGTTAATAACAGACCAATGAGACAAGAAATTAAAGAATTATTTGTTGAAAATGGTGCTTTTTATATAACAAAAAAAGAATCATTAATCAAAAATAAATTAAGATATAACAATAACGTTGGTATAATTGAAATGCCTTATTCAAAAAGCTTTCAAGTTGATACTATAGACGATTTAAAATTAATAGAAAAATTATTATGAAAACAAAAATTATTGGTGAAATAGGTATAAACCACAATGGTTCATTAGAAATGACAAAAAAATTAATTGACGTTGCTGTTATAGCAAAATGTGATTACGTCAAATTTCAAAAAAGAAATCCAGATGTTTGTGTTCCAAAGGATGAAAAAAATAAAATTAAATCAACACCATGGGGTGAAATGACTTATTTAGAATATAAACATAAAATAGAATTTGGTAAAGAAGAATATGATGAAATTGATAGGTATTGTAGAGAAAAGAAAATAGGTTGGTTTGCATCTGTGTGGGATTTAGGTTCAGTTGATTTTATGAGTCAATATACTACTAAATTTAATGATGAAGAAAAAATAATGATGAAAATACCATCTGCATTAATAACTAATGACGAATTGATTAAATACGCAAAAGAAAAATCTGATTATTTAATGATTTCAACTGGCATGAGTACTGAAGAAGAAATTGTTAAATGTATAAATATTTGTGAACCAGATTTGATTTTTCATACAAATTCAACTTACCCATCACCAATAGACGAATTAAATTTAGGTTATATTAAATGGTTAACTGAAAAATACCCTAACAAAGAAATAGGTTATAGTGGACATGAATTTGGGTTAACAACAACTTTTGCAGCAACAACATTAGGTGCGACATGGATTGAAAGACATATCACATTAGATAGATCAATATGGGGTAGTGACCAAATGGCTTCAGTTGAACCTAGTGGGTTAATAAAACTAATAAAAGGTATTAGAGATATTGAGATAGCTAGTGGTAATGGTTATGGCCCAAGAGAAGTTATTAAAAGCGAATTATCAAAAAGAAAAACTTTAAGAGGTGAGTAAAATTTATTGTTTTGATTTAGATGGTACATTATGTAAACTTAATGGATTAAATTATGAAAATTCAGAACCCTACCAAAGTAGGATTGAGCTAGTTAATGAACTATTTGATAATGGTCATACAATAATCATTGAAACAGCTAGAGGTTCTGAGTCGAAAATAGATTGGTATAAAAAAACTGAAAAGCAACTTAGTAATTGGGGTGTGAAATATCATAAATTAAGGGTGGGTGTTAAAATATCTGCCGATTACTATATAGATGATAAAGGTATAACAGACACCGATTTTTTTTCAAAATATTAACTTGACCTTTATTGTTTTTACGTGTATTTTTAAAAAATATATGAAAAAAGCGTTAATAACCGGTATAAATGGTCAGGATGGGTCATACTTGGCCGAATTACTAATTAGTAAAAACTATGAGGTTTGGGGTATAGTTAAGAGAAATTCAGTTTCAGAAACCCAATCAAGTAGAATTGAACACTTAAGAGAGCAAAATTTAGTAAATTTAGAGTATGCTGATTTAACAGATATGGCATCATTAGTCAGAGTAATTTCACTAATACAGCCATATGAAGTTTATAATTTAGCAGCTCAATCACACGTAAGAATTAGTTTTGACCAACCAATTTACACCGCAAATGCAACAGGTTTAGGGACTTTAAATTTATTAGAGGCGGTAAGAATGGTTTCACCACATTCAAAGATATATCAAGCATCTTCCTCAGAAATGTTTGGTAATACTATTGATGACGACGGATATCAAAGAGAAACGACATCAATGAATCCAGTATCACCTTATGGTTGTGCTAAAGTATTTTCATATAATATTTGTAGAAACTATAGAAATTCTTATGGTATGAAAATATGGAATGGGATTTTGTTTAATCACGAATCACCAAGACGGGGAACTAATTTTGTAACAAATAAAGTCGTAAAGGCTGCGGTTAGAATTAGTTTAGGACTACAAGATAAATTACATTTAGGTAATTTGTCGGCATCAAGAGATTGGGGCCACGCTAAGGATTATGTCGAAGCGATGTGGTTAATGTTACAATCTGAAAATCCTGAAGATTATGTTTGTTCCACAGGTGTATCTCATTCAGTTAAAGAACTATGTGATTACACTTTTAAAAAGTTAAATTTAAATTATGAAGACTATGTGGTTATTGATGAAAAACATTTCAGACCCGAAGAATTACATGATTTAAAAGGAGATTCCTCAAAGTTAAAAAACAAATTGGGATGGGAACCTAAATACACATTTGAAACTATGTTAGATGAAATGATTGAATATTGGTTAGATTACTATGCAAAATAAGATATTAGTTACCGGTGGTTATGGTTTGGTTGGATCAGAATTTATTGGAGATAAATACTTTAAACCAACATCTAAAGAGGTTGACATTAGAATAACCTCAGAAGTCAACACGTTAGTTGGGTTAAATAATTTTGATAGTATCATACATTGTGCAGGTAAAGTTGGTGGTGTTGGCGGAAATATGAACCATAAGGGTAAGTTTTTCTATGATAATATTATGATTAATACAAATGTTATTGAATCATCAAGACAACATAATATAAAAAATCTTGTGGCTTTTTTATCTACTTGTATTTTTCCAAATAATGTAGAATATCCCCTTACTGAATCAAAAATACATTTAGGTCCCCCACATTTTTCAAATGATGCATACGCTTATGCAAAAAGAATGGCAGATGTACAAATTAGAGCATACAAAGAACAATATGGATTAAATTACAAATCAGTAATTCCAACAAACATTTACGGACCAAACGACAATTACGATATTGTAAATGGACACGTAATTCCTTCATTAATTCATAAATGTTACTTAGCAAGAGAAAATAAAACAGATTTTATTATTTGGGGTTCAGGTAAACCATTAAGGGAGTTTATATTTAGCCGTGATGTTGCAAAACTAACAGAATGGGTTTTAGACAACTACGAAGAAAGTGAACCTATAATACTTTCAACATCTGATGAAATATCAATAAAAGATGTTGTTGATGTTATAATAGAAATTATGAATTACAAGGGTAATATTATTTGGGATAAAGAAAAACCAGAGGGGCAATTTAGAAAACCAAGTGACAATTCAAAAATAAAAAAATATTTACCTGATTTTAAATTCACACCGCTTTATGAAGGTTTAAAAGAAACTATTGAATATTTTGAAAACAACTATAATATTATAAGAAAATAATATGACAAGAAAAAAACCACAACAACAATCTGAAGAACAAGAATCCAAACCCTTTTCAAGAAAAGATTTTATAAATTCAGTTATCAAAAAAAAAGTAAAAAATAAATTTCTTACAGAGAATCAAGAACATTATTATAACCTTTTAAAAAATAATCAAATAACTATTTGTTCAGGACCTGCTGGTGTTGGTAAATCATATATAGCAATGAAAGCTGCCGTAGATTTATTAATGGACCCAACCAATCATTATGAAAAACTTGTTATTGTTAGACCAGCAGTTGAGGCAGAAGAAAAACTTGGTTCATTACCCGGTAATTTAGAAGAAAAATTAGATCCATACATTTTCCCATCTTATTATCTATTAAACAAAATTATAGGTAAAGATGCAAGAGAAAAATTAAAGGACGCTGAAATTATTGAGGTATTTGCTTTAGCATATATGAGAGGAATGAATATAGATAATACAATTTTAATATTTGAGGAAGCGCAAAACTCAAGCCCAAATCAGATGAAATTACTATTGACAAGAATAGGTTTCAATAGTAAATTCTTTATATCAGGAGACATTGAACAAACTGACCGTTATAAAGACAAAAAACAATCAGGTCTTTATGACGCAATTAGAAAGTTTAATGATGTAAATGATGTAGGGGTATTTGAGTTTAGGGATGAGGATGTGGTAAGGAATCCACTAATTAGTAGAATATTAAAAAAATATGAAGAGAATAGGGATTGAAATTAATGGAGTGTTAAGGGACACTATTGGTAAGTTTACTCAATTATATGAAAAACATATGATTGAAGAAAAAAATGACGATAGTAAAACTTTTGAGTTAGACATATCGGGAAATACCGAAGAGATATCAACACCTGAAGAGTTTGAATATAAAATTTTAAGTGATGTTACAACATTAAATTTAATAGATCACTTCAAATTTATTGATGAAAATGAATTATACGAATTTATGTATGAAGATTTTGCTATGCAAATTTTTGGTCATGCGGGTTCTACTGAAACTTTTACTTTTAATGATCTTAATGAAATTTATTTAAAATATAGAGATAATAATGAATTATTGATTGTTTCTGACGAGATGGGTAAATCAAAACCAGCATCTTTATTTTTCTTATCTAAGTTCGGATGCCTATTGGAAAAGGTTAAATTTTACTCAAATTCAACAATAAATTCAATGTGGGATGAAATTGATATTTTACTTACGGCAAATCCTATCTTATTATTAGAAAAACCGAAAGGTAAAATTGTTATCAAATATAATACGAATTACAATAAAAGTGTCGATTGTGAATATGAAATAAATACATTGAAAGAATTTGACGAAGTGTTAAAAAAATTATAAATATGTTAGAATTTTTAGGAGAAAATTATTACATTGATATTGATGAATTAGAAAAGCAAGTTAGTTATGAAAAATCAGTATTACCCGTTGTCTCAGGAGAAACAGAAACACCTGAACAACAAATAAGCGTTACAAGATTTGAAACTTTTAAAAGTTTGATCGAGGTAATATTAACAGAAAGAGAAGACTTGGATGAAAGTTTGGGGTTACATGGATCAAAAAACTTAACCATACCTTTCAAGATATCATTCAATACTCTATTAATAAATAAAATACTTAAAAAGTTTTAAAAAATGGAATTAGAAAAATTAGAAAAAATTGAGAAATCAATTGAAAACTTAAAAAACAAAAATGCAAGATTATATTTTTTAGTTCAAGACACTAAAGGTAATCCCAAGGCGTCTATTAAATATATCTATGACATAGCATTAACTTTGAAAAATAATGGATATAATTCTATTATTATTCATGAAGCCAACGACTACAAAGGTGTTTCAGAATGGTTAGATCCTAAGTACATGGAGTTACCTCACCAACCAATTGAAGGTCAGAATTTGGCTATTTCACCCGAAGATTTCATTGTTATTCCTGAAATTTATGGACATGTTATGGACCAATTAAAAAGTTTTCCTTGTGGAAAAATTGTTTTATGTCAAGCGTATGACCACATGTTAGAAACATTACCTCCTGGCGTTTCTTGGTCTCAATATGGATTTATTAAATGTATTACAACAAACGAAACACAAAAAAAACATTTGTCAGAAATAATGAGAGGAGTTAGTTATGACATTATTGAGCCATACATCAGCGAATTCTTTACAAAAAAAGAAAAACCTTCCAAACCAATTATCGCAATACACACGAGAGAACAAAGGGATACTGCAAAAATAATCAAAACTTTTTATTTAAAATACCCACAATATAGATGGATTACTTTTAGGGACATGAGAGGTATTAAACAGGAGGATTTTGCTAAATTTTTAAAAGAATCTTATTTATCGATTTGGGTAGATTATGAGTCAGGTTTTGGTACATACCCATTAGAGTCTATGTCATCTAATACACCTGTAATTGGTAAAATACCAGCACTAAAACCAGAATGGATGAGTGATATGAATGGTGTGTGGACACAAGAATTTAATGACATTGTTGATGTTGCTGCAAATTTCACACAAAACTGGTTAGAAGATAATATTAATGATGAACTATATATTGAAATGCAAAAAACATCATCCAATTATAATAAAAAAGAAGTTTTTGAAGATCAGGTTATAAATACATTTAACGATTACTTTGAAACTAGACATGATTTGTTCACAGAACAATTAGATAAACTTAAAATATCAGAAGAAAAATAACATGGAAGAAAAACAAAAATTAGACGTATCGGTAATTTTACCTATTGAGTCTTCAAAACACAGATCATTTGAAGAACTGTTAGAAAGATCAATCAAATCGTTACAAAACCAAACGGTAGACATTAATGAGTTGGTAATTGTACACACACAAGAAGAAAGTCTTGTTAATATTTTAAAAAACTATGATTTTGGTAACCTAAGTGTTAGTTTAGTTGAAAATAGTGGATCAAAAGATTTCGCAACCCAAGTTAATATGGGAGTTAAAAACGCAAAGAGTAAATGGGTATCTATTTTAGAGTTTGATGATGAGTACTCATCAATATGGTTCAAAAATGTAAAAAGATTTACAGAGTCATACCCTGAAGTCGAAGCCTTTTTACCCTTAGTTGTAGACACTGATGAAAAAGGGCTTTTTGCGGGGTTTACTAATGAAGCCACATTTGCAGTAAGTTTAAATACCGAAATGGGTTATTTAACAAATGATGTGTTATTAACATACCAAAATTTTCAATCATCAGGTATGGTTTTAAAAAAATCAATTTTCGAAAATAATGGAGGATTCAAACCATCAATAAAACTTACTTTTGTGTATGAGTTTTTATTGAGATTAACTTACAATTCTATTAAAATTATGACAATTCCTAGAATTGGTTATAAACATACAAACATGAGAGAAGGTTCTATTTTTTGGAATTATAAATTTGGTCAAGAAAAGATTTCTGATAATGAAATAACCTTTTGGTTAGATGTAGCAAAAAAAGAACATTTTTTTACATCTGATAGAAACATAAAATATGAACCACAAGATGTTTAATGCAGTTAAACCATGATGAAAACAGCATCGAAAAGCAAAAGACGGTAAAAAAAACAAATTATTTTGATGTCCGTGAAGAAGAGGCGGTGAAAAAATACATCACCGCCGAATCTCGTGAAGAAAAAGAAGAAATATATAATGAATTTCTTAGAGACCCTTTAGATAAGATGATAGAATCTATAATCAGAAGGTATAAGTTATATAGAAAAGATATGGATTATAAAGACATCCACACAGACACACATTCTTTTCTTATGACTAAAGTGGATAAATTTAGACCGGCAAAAAACAAAAAAGCATATTCATATTTTGGTACCATTTGCAAAAATTATTTAATGGGGCAAATCCAAAAAGACCAAAAAGATATGAACAGAAAAATTTCATATGAGGATATTTCAGCCAGTTTAGAAAATAGACCTGATATGGTATATTATATGGAATTCGAAAAAATAGGCGCAGAAAAAATAATTGAATTGTTTTTGATTGATTTAAAAAATTATGTAGAAGATTCAAGACTAAATGAAAACGAATCAAAATTAGGGGTTGCACTTATTGATTTATTTGACAACTATGGAAATATTTTTATTGGTAATGATAATAATAAGTTCAACAAGAATGTTGTTCTTTTAACTTTGAGAGAAATGACAAATCTTAACACAAAAGAAATAAGAATTTATTTAAAAAAATACAAAACATTATATATTGAAACTGTCAGAAAAATAAATAATCAGTATTAAAATATTTATTAATTATGAATAGAAATAGAAAAAAAGAGATATCGTTAAATAAAGATTCTGTACTTTCTTTAATGCAAGAAATTTATAATGAGTTGGTTGAGCAAAGATCTACCGCATTACGAATTCAAAACAAAATGTTGTCAATGCTTAAAGAGGCCGAAGACATGACATTAATTGGTCCCGTTATAAAGGAACAACAAAAAATAATTAACGACACAATAGAAAAAAAGTTGAGTTTATCAAAACTACAATCCTCAATTTGGGAAAAATCTCAAAACAGTGATAAAGATTCTGATTTTTCTTTATCTGATGTTGATGATAGTTTATTACAGACTTTGATACAAAAAGATTTAAATAAAGATTCGTTTAGCGATGGTTACAAAATTTAATTATGGGATTGGATAATAAAAATGATTTAGATAACATAAAAAGTAAGGTTTCCGCTTACAAAACCGTTGTGCAAAATAATCAATCAGAAAAAAAAAGAAAGAAGGATCAAACAAAAGAAAAAAATACATTGACCAGTAAAGACGTTAAGAAAAAATTAAAAGATTTACAAAAAAATAAAAATAAAAAAAGAAGTTCTGAAGAACCAGGTCTTTATGAATCATTAATTGATTTATATAAAACAACTATAGGTTATGGAGAAAAGTCAGGAGAAAATTCAAGAAAAAAATCCAAAAATAAATCAGGAAGAATAGGAAACCTAAAGACAAGTAAAATTTTAGGTAATATTTTTTTATTGGCGGTAGAAAATACTAAAGCAAAATTCACTGATATTTTTATAGAATGTATTACTGACACTATTGGTTGTTCTGAAGAACAATCGTACCAAGATATGGTAAATATACCCATCTATATAAAATTAAAACATTTAGACTTGTTTAAAATTTTAAAGATTTCTCCTGATGATCAATATGGTAAATATATGTATGAGTTTGAAACCACTCAAAATGGTCAAGTTCCTTATTCAATGAATAGAGAACTTTATAATAGATTAATTTCTCCACAATCATTTCAACAACAGTATGGACAATCATATATTGGATCATCAGGGGCTCAACTTTTTGACATACAATATGTAAACCAATATACAAACCCGACTACTAACTTAACAGAATATGATGATTATTTTAAAATAACATTATTAAATCAATCATTAAATCGAACAAAAATTAGTGATTTTTTAAGAGATTATTTTGGTAGTATTGAAATATTTGATTTAAACGGATTAATACAATCCATTATGTCCCAACTTATGGGAGCAATACAAATAGGGTTAAACACACCAGCAGATGAATTAAGTGATCTTGAAAAATTTATAAAATTTGTTAAAAGATTAATGGGTATTTGTTCTGATCCGTCAAAAAAAATAGATATATCTGGTAGTGGTAAATTAAGTGATTTGGATTTAATCGATGATTCTTTTTTTGAGCTTTCGCCACAAGATTTATTAGAAATTGATTTTAAAACAGAACTAAAAGTTAATGGTTTAGTAACATTTAAAGATTGCGATGAGGTTAATTTACCTGTCAATGTACAGGCAACCACACAAATTTTAGACGACGTAATTAAAGAAAATAAGGCACAAGAAAAAATAAATAAATTCTTTGAAGGTATTGATTCCATCTCTGAAGATCCAAAATGGCAACAACTTTTAGGACCAAATATAGATATTAACGAATCATTATTATTAGAATTTCTTTTGAACTTACCGGCAAATTTAGTTAAAGCAATTTTAACACCAAAAGTAATGTTAGGGTTTATAATAATGATAAAGGCGATAATTTCTAATGGTTCTGCATTTTTAAACGAATTATTTGAGGACGTAACTGATTTTTTTAAAAAATTTAAAAAATTTCTTCTATGTTTTATAAGAAGAGTTATTGCCATTTTCATAGAACAAATTTTTTCTTTAGTTAAGAAAAATATTAAACTTTTAGTTGAGAGTATCCTTTTAGATATTGCAAAAGAAGCAAAAGATACACAACTTTCAATGTATGCAAATATAGTTTACATTCTTTTTGTTGTTGGTCAGGCAGTGATTGATTACAGAAACTGTAAAAGTGTTTTAGATGAATTATTAAAATTACTAAATTTGGGTCTCAGTCAGTTTAATTTAGGGTTACCGTTATTTGCACTAGCTGGTGCACAATTTTTGGGTGGAGCGTCTGACACAAGAAGTTATGCTAATGTAATAGAGAATTTACAAAACGCAGGATTACCAACAGACGATAATCCTGACGGAACACCAAATTTAATGAATTTGTTTACTAAATCTAAAATAAAGGGACAAAGTAAAGAAAATAAACAAAATGGTAGAACTGAAATTCTAATACCGCCATTGAAAGTAATTGTACCACCATTTGGTGCCGGACCGGGGACTACCCAACCAACAAAAGGATGGGGAAAATCTTATTAATATGAAAACGAAAGAACTAATTGAGATTATAAAAAATTATAAAAATAAATCTAATAAAGATTTAACGAGTGCTTTAAAATTTCTATCTGAAGACTTCGAAAAGACTAAATCTTTAATTATGAAATTAACACACCATTTAGATTCGACAGAAAGTAGTTATAATAAATTATTGGATGAAATAAATAATAGAACAAAAAATGTCTAAAGGAGAAATACAAACCACAGATTCGTTTTCACAAGATATGACACAAAACTTCTACTGGGGGGTTTGTGTTAATAATGAAGACCCTTTAATGTTAGGTAGAGCAAGGATAAAACCAATCAATCTAAAAAATATTGAACAAATAGAAAAGTCTGCAAAAAAAAGTGGATGGGAACCTGATTCCGATAAGGAAACAATTGGGAATTGGTCACCTAAAGATCCTTGGGTTCATTTACCGTTTTTACCTTATTTTATCAATCAAGTACCAAAACCAGGAGATAGGGTGATGATTTTTTACTTTGATAGAAAAAGAACAACGGGTAGAAATAAGTTTTACATGTCTGCACCTTTCTCTTCCCCTTTGTATATCGGAGGTGAAGATTTTAGATCATCAAAAATACATTTAGATGACGGATATGAAAATTCACCAATAAGTGTCCCAAATATTAAAAACATTGACGGAACTTATAAAGACCCATCTAAGTCTGGTGTATTTTCTGAACCAATAGATATATCAATAAATGGTAGGGGTAATTCTGATTTAATAATCAAACAAAATGATGTATTATTAAGGTCTGGTAAACATTTTGATTATCAGAGGGGTGAAATACCTGTAATTAATAATAACAGAGCGTTTTTACAACTTTCTAAATTAACCGACACAGTAAAATACGGAGAACCACAATCTTTTACTAAATTGGTAGATAGAAAAGATCAATTAAAATTTTTAATAGAATATTATTGTACAACCATGAACACCCAAGTAGATGTTTTCAGTGGAGGAGTTAGAATAATTCAATTACCCTCAAACAACTCTTTTGAGACTCAAGTTGGTTTTTTCGATTATGACACCAAATTATCGGGACAAAGCACATATGGTATTGTATATAATTTGAACATACAAGCAAAAACATTTGAAGAATTTGTTCAATTAATAGTTGGTACAGTAAGAAAGTTTCACGATGATCCTACTTTTTGTAATATACAAAAAGATCAACAATTTCCTTTTTATTATAGACCTGGTGAACAAATAAGAAATGTATTATCAAATCTATCGGGTAATATTGATTTAATATCTGTTGATAATATGTCGAGATTAATAAACTCAACAATTGTAACAGCAACAGATTTAACACCCGGTTATGGTGATGTTTATAAAAATTTCAAACAACCTGAGCCTTTTAATAAAGTACAAGAAATTGTAGTACCCGCCACGGTGGTAAAAGGAGATAATACGGTAGCTACTTTAGGTGCAGACCAATTATTTTTATTGAGTCATAAAAGTACAATACCAGGTAAAGACCCGATAAATTTGAATGGTACGATTTATGGAATAACGGGTAATACTTTTAATGATATAATTTCACCAAATACATCATCAACAGTTAGGGGTGAGGAATTGATGGAACTATTACAATTAATTGTAAACTTTTTAATAACTCACGATCACCCATATCCGATGTTACCACCAAGTCCTATATGTAGGTCTTCAAGTATTTCAACAGATGATGTATTAAAAAAAATGCAAGAAGCATATCAAAAAGTTTTAAATAGTAATATTCGGATTAACTAAGTATTTATAATAAAAATACTTGAATGTCAATACATAGATCCTATTTTAATAAATCTAACACATTAATAGACAATTCCTACACTAACACGGGAAGAAATCCCATTGTTGAATTATTTTATGGTAGGGTTGATAACGTTGCAGTTCCTTTGGGGTATAGTCGTTATATTTTCAATATTGATTTAACAATTTTGAATGAAAAAATAACAGACAATACAATATCCCTTAGTTGTAATGGTTATAGTGGTTTAACTCACTCTTTAAAAATGAAAAATACTTCTTTTTTTGATAAAGAGTTATTCAATGATAAAACTTCACAAGGAAGAAGAAGAGCAACTTCATTTGATTTAATTTTATTTAGAATACCTAAAACTTCAGGATCGACAGGAAATCCACAAAATTGGGATTCGGGTGTTGGTTACGATTATTATGATTTCGGTGTAACTAACTTGAATGATAGATCTTTTTCCCAAAGACCTTCAAACTGGTTTGAAAGAACAACAATAAGTGGGTGGTCAACTAACGGTATTTATAATAATGAAAATTCCGTAACAGGGAGTGGTGTTAATTACTCGGCACTTACAATTGTAGATACACAACATTTTGAATTTGGTGATGAAGATATTGAGTTCGATATGACAAATGAAATAAATTCAATATTAAGTGGTGGTACTACGGGGGTTACAGGATGGGGTATTGCATTTTATCCTGAAGTTGAAAATATTTCAGGTCTAACAGAAAATTACTCTGTTGGTTTTTTCTCTCCTCACACCCAAACATTTTATGAACCCTTTTTAGAAACAACATATGATGATTATATAAATGATGATAGAAATAGTTTTTACGCCAATTCAAATAATAATTTATATTTATACGTTTATGAAAACGGAAATCCAATAAATTTGGACTCATTACCCACAGTAGATATATTAGATTCTAATGGTGATGAGATTAGTGGATTTACCGCACTTACCACATGTTTAGTCACAAAAGGAGTATACAAAGTTAATGTTAATAATTTAACTTCAGATAGTATTCCTTGTTTGTTTAATGACGTTTGGGGAGGGTTATCAATTAACGGTACATCATTGGATGATGTAGAAAATGAATTTGCAGTTTTGAAAACAAACGGTAATTACCAGATAGGGACTACAACGAGTAAACCTAAAATATTCGGGTTCAATGTAGGTGGGATTAAACAAAATGAAAAAGTATTAAATACCGATATTAGAAAAGTTAATTTGACTATTAAACAGGCCTACACCTCATCTCAAGTTTTAGAAAGTGTTGACGTTTATTATCGTATATACGTCAAAGAAGGCGCAAATACCGAAGTACAAGTTCAAGAATGGACAAAGGTTAATAAAACACCTGACGGGTATTATTTTGTATTTGACACGAGAGATAAAATACCAAACGAGTATTATGTGGATATTAAAGTTAACACAGATAAAAATGTGGATACATATAAAAGGGAACTTCAGTTCCAAATAGTAAATAAAATGTGATATGAATATAAATCAAATTATTAGAAAAGTGCTAAGAGAAGAAGAAAAAAAACACTCAAGTAGATACATGTTCTTTTCAAATTTAGAACAAATTAAAAGGCAGTGTGAGATGTTATTGGACATGGATCAAGATGAAATTGAATCTATTTTAGATGATGGTCATGATTGGGCGCAAGACCATATTGCTGAAGCAAAAAATAATATGGATCAAGTTTTCGATTTTTTAAAAAACGAAATAGAAGGTGAAAATGAATACGAAGAAGAGGAAGATGAGGACATGATTGAAGAAGGTCGTAAAAAAACAGGAACTAAACTTTGTGCTAGAGGTAAATCGGCAGCTAAAGCAAAATTTGATGTGTACCCGAGCGCCTATGCAAATGGTTATGCCGTTCAAGTATGTAAAGGAAAAATTAAAGGTTTAGATGGTAAAAAACATTGTTCAGGGGCTTATTGTTAAAGACTTGATAAAATATTTCTTACAATAATATCTATGGATTCTTTTTGGGTCTTTTTCGGTTTGTAAGATGTCATCACAGGTTTTTGTCCTTTTCCTGATTGTGTATCTTTTTTTTCCGCTCTTCTTTTTTGTTGACAAGCCGATCTTTTTTGTGAATCAGACATTTTACTGGCAACTCCTGCCGCTCTACATTTAGGATATGATCCAGTACTCGCGTCAGACCTACCACAAGGTGGATGTTTACCGTCAACTTTTCTACAAATATCAACCCAAGGTCCTTTTGGTTGTTTTGAACCTTTGGGTTTTTTCTTTTTACCAAACCAAACGGCCAAATCTTCATTTAATGGTATGTTGTTTAAATTAACCCATTCGTTAACCGGAACAATTCTTTTACCCTTACCCGGTGTTTGATTGACTATTCCGCCTTCTTCGTCACTAAGTTGTTTGTGTGTTTTATTGTATTTTGAAATTTTACGTGATTTTGACTCTAATTTTTTAGAGTTTTTTTTATGTGAATCCATTGCACCGTCATAACTATCATACTCTAAATCCGAATTAAAAAAATCTGAAACTTTTTTAGTAAATGGACCCAACTCTTCTTTGTCCCAATAAACTTCACCCATAGTTAGTGGTCCATTATAATAACCACCATACCTTGATGAGGTTAATTCATTTATTATACCTTTAACTATTCTATTGACGTTCATCTTTTTTTTTCTAATAAATATCTATATATGGTCAAATGTGTATGATAAAATACTAATGATATTATACCACAAGTCTCAGCCCAAAATAATCCGTCAAATAAAAAAATTGCAGACATTAAAAATATAAAAAAATAATATCTAAACTTTTTTATACTCCATAAAGAAACTGCAGAGAAAATAAAAAATAGTATTGCAAAAATATTATGTAATATAAAATGGTCAGTAACAGAAAAAGAAGTTAAAAGAAGTAGTAGTGTTGCGGGTATTCTCCATTTTGGTAATTTGAAAAAGAAAAAACTAACAAGTGCGTTTGTGATAATAAATAAAGGTTGTAATGGTGTGTCCCATACTCTAGATATTGCTTGATTGTCACCGTATAGGAAATAAATGATGAAAGGTTGAGCTACCGCAATTACCGATGTAAACAACCTTTCAAACATATCCCATCTATTCATTCACATTAATTTTATTATAATTTATTTGATTTTCGGATATTATCATTATTCCACAATGGTTGAAGGTTGTCTAACGACCAACAAGACATAAATTCTTTATCACCAATTTCTGTTATTTGAAACGATGATATTGGTTTTATATGGTCTACGTGCCATTCACCATAATTGTCCCAAGTCATATTATCTTTAAATTTACTTTCTAAATGTCCTACTAAGTTTTCTGGCGAATATTTAAGTATGTCAAAATAGTGTCCTTTTTTTTGGACTTTGTTTTCTTTTAATACTTGATAGATTGCCGTTCTGAAGTTGGATATTAGTTTATAAATTGGATCAGTCGCTTTACGTATTTTTTCGTAGTTTTTTTTTGTTTCACGAATTTTGTCTATGTTTTTTTCACGGTATTCTTTTAAATATTGTTTTCTGTGTTCTTTGTTTTGTTCGTACCAATTTTTGGATTTATTACACATATAATCTTTATTTTTGTCCCTCCATTTTTTATCTGCAACTTTTTTACCCCCAATATTTCTTCTACCTGATGGGCCCATAATAACACCATTTTCTTTTAAAATCTTTAAGATTGTTGGCTTACTAATGCCCGTTTTTTGTGAAATAGTGTGAGAACCAAATAATTCTTCATTATACATTTTTAAAATTTTATCTATTTCTTCTTTAATTAGTTCTATTTTCTTCATAATTATAAATATAATACATTTTACCAAAAAACATATAGTAAATATAAAAAAATAAAAAAGGAGACAATATCTTGTCTCCTTTGTAGGTTATTTTAAGATTTTGATTATCTCAATTCTCTTAAATCAAACGTTCTAACACCATCAACGGTAATTCGTCCGTAGAAGCGATTATTTACCATCTTCTTAGCGTATCTGGTCATAATACCTTTGATAGGCGTGAAGTTGAATGGGTTATACATAGTAGGTGTCAATTGTAGAGGAACATACGGTGCGTAAACGTACCCTGTGTCTAACAATGAAGAACCTTTGTGACCCAACAATACTGTATTTGGTGGGAAGTAAGGGTCTCTATACACTTGGTATCTTCCTGCCAATGTACCAACTCTTTCAATACCCATATTGTATTGATCTTGCTCAGGAGACGCGTTAGATACGTGGAAGTATTCTAAATCATCAAAGATTGCAGAAATCTCAGAAGAAACAACAATCCAGTTAGCTCCACCTCTTAATGTAGACTTGTGGATTTGTGCTGAAATTTGGTTGATTGCTGTAATCAAAGTTTGATTCCAATCTTTTTGTGTGTATTGAGTTAATGGGTTAGAAGCAGTACCTCTTTTCCATCCGTTGTAATCCCATCTTAGGTTCCAAGCTGCTCCTTTTCTAAGGTCTCTCAAGATTTCTCTATCGATTTCTGCTGCCACTTGTTCAGACAATAAAGCTGTTAATTCAGCCTCAGCGTCGATGTTATGGAATGCAGAAACGTCTTGTGCCAATTCAGGTGACCATTGCGCTCTTAGTTTTCTTTCTGTAACAGAAACAGTAACTGACTCAAGGTCAAAAGAAACTTCACCAATTTTGTCTTCAAATTCCAATTCTTTGTATCTTCTATAAGTTGCTTCAAATTGAGAACCTGCAGTTGTTGTACCAGCGACAGTTGTAGTTAAACCTGAGTAACCATCTAAAGAGTTTGCTCCGATTGAACAAGGAACTTGTAAATCAACTTCTAAGTAGATAATACCTGCTTGGTCACAAATATCATCATAAGATCCTCCATTACCTGTTGAAGACCATGTTGTAGTTGCTTGAGAACCATATTGTACGATACCTTTACCATATTTTTGAGTTACTACTCTAAATAATAGGTTACCTGAACCAGCTCCTGAGAACGCCCCAGAACTTACAGCGTTGATAGTTAAGTCTGAAAGGAACGCTTCGTTATCCATTTCTTGACCATCAGGTCCGATAAGTTTTCCAGCACCTGCTGAAGAAAATCCTGAAAGTGCTAAAAGAACTTTTCTATATTCACCTGTTGTGTATCCTGATTGTACTAAAGAACCGTTAGACCATGCAACTGTTTGTACTGCGGTTGAAGTAATAGCAGTATAAGAACCTTTTGAATAATCGAAAAGACCTGCAGGATCTAATCCGGCTTCATTTCCTTCGTAAAATCTATCATAAAGGTTTTTACTTCCGTCAGTGTACCCTTGAGTAGGATCTGAATTTGGAGAAGTTGGTCCGCCGATTGGTGGATAATGATCAATAGAGTTTGATCCTGCCGCTTGATAACTTTGAATTTTAGGTACGAAGTAGAACAATTTACCGATAGGTAAGTTCATTGCTTGTACTGATACTAAATCATTAGCCAATAATTTAGAAAATACGCGTCTTACGATTGGGAAAACTACAGTTTCAAATGAACCTGAGCTATCAGTCGCAGCCGCTTCGTTAATTAGGTGAGATGCTTGATTTTCATATAATTGTGCCATGTTCTCTTTAACGTGTCCTTTAAGACCGTCTAGGAATCCTAATCTATCCCATTTGTTAATTGTATCTTCTTTGATAACTTTAAGGTGTTTCAAACCTATGTTACCAACAAGACCTGATTCTAATAATGCTCCCATTTTTTTATTTTTAATTAGAGTTTATTTTTTTTATTTTATGTATATAAATATACAGTTTTTTAAAAAAGTTTATTTTTATTTAATTTTTGTCATCAAATCCTTCATTCTCAAGAATTGTGGATTCTCATAAGTTTTACTTTCAATTAAATTAGCTGCGGAACCTGTTTGTGGTGTTTTAACAACTTTTCTCTGTATAGATTCAGTCACAACACCAACATTAGTATTTCCATCTAATTCTTTTTTAATTGATTGGTAAAGGTTTTTTGATTCTTTCAAAGACTCAACTCCGTCAAATCTTCTTAAAATATTTATTTTTTCTTGTTTTGTAGTTGAATGTTCTGTGAACAATCTTGTGGAATATGCTAAGTTTGAATTAAAGACCGCAACTTCATTTAATTTAGTTCTAAAGAAATCTAAAGCCTTTTTATATTCTTCATTTTTCTCTCTCAATAAATTTAATTCAACATCTACTGACTCTTTTCTTACTTGTTTAGGTGCGGTCACTCTACCTCTTTCAGCTCTCCTTCTATATGTCATAGTTCTTGATGCTTCTTTAGGTTCCATCATCATACCCTCGTTTTCTTCTCTGTCCCATCCTTCGAATTCCTCCTCATCCATTTCAGTTTCAGTAACTCCATGTTTGATTTTAGGGTAATTAAATTTAGGACCTTTAGATGATGTTTTTCCAGCATATTTTTTGTCTTCTTTAAAACCTCCCTTTTGTTTTTCGTAAGAAAATTTAGCTTTACCCACCCCAATTCCTTTATCCTTGAACGATTCCATTACATTTGCTAATTCGTCCATATCGACTTCGTATGTAGGTGGAACATTAGGTTGTTCAGACATCATAGAATCTCGTTTTTGTTCGTTGTATTCTTCTTCGCCTAAATCCTCGTACCAAGAAACGCCATCTACTTCTTCGTAAGTTTCACCCTCATTAAAATTTAATTCATAAATTGAATCGTCTTCTTCTATGTGAGTTTCTAAATTTTCAAAATCACTTCCAAACGTATCTAAATCTTCATTAAAATCTGCTTGAGGTACTGAATCTTCATTCAAAACTAATTCATACAAAACACTCTCTGCCATCGTTTGTCCCATTTGTGTTTGAGTATTTGTTTCATCGGCTCCCGTTCTTATAATATATTCATTTTCACCATCTTTAAGATAAAAATCGTCTTCATCTTTGGCAACAATAATACCATCTTGATCACCCATCGCTTTAAATACTTTAAGTACGTCACTCATAGGTGCAGATGTCATATCTAACGGAGGCATCTCATTATCACCCATCACAGGTTCTTGACCCATCATAGGCTCTTCACCCTCATCATCAACATCGACATCGACATCAACTTCAGGTTCTTCTGTTCCTTCCGGATCCTCTTCAGTTTCAACCTCAGCATCTACTTCTGCTTCAGGTTCGTTTTCTTCTTGTTCGCGAATTTTTCTTTTTTTAGAACCTAATGATTCTCTTACAAGTTCGCTGATTTCTTCCTTCATTGTTGAAGCAAGTATTCCTTTTGCGTTTTCGCTGATAGCATCTTCAACCGCTTTAATTTGTAATAAAGTGTTTTCAACTATCGATTTACTATTTTCCATGTTCTTCAATAAATTTGCATTACGCTAATCGTTTATTTATCAATAAATATATCAATGTTGTAAAAAGTTAGGGGTTTAGAAAAAATAGAATAAAATAAAAAAGGTGACTGTAAGGTCACCTCGAAAAACAATTTATATTTTTTTTAGTTTTTTTATTCGATTACTTCATCAATTTTACTTTCTACAACCGCAGTAATTCTCCAATCCATTTTGTAAGTTTCATAAGCCTTTGTGATTTTTGCTTCAACGTCTGTTGGTGAAAAGGCTCTAACCAATTTTTCTTCTTTAATTTTTTTGACTTTTCCTGTGTTTTCATCGACCATATCGGTTGTTACTCTTGCTACAAAATATTTTTCATCCATAATTCAATTTTTTTATTTATCCAAATAATCGGATAATCTTCTCATTAAGTCAACAGATTTACCTAAAGGATTTGATGAAATTTCTATATTTTCGTGCTCAGTAAGTTTTTCTTCATATTTTGGTCTATCTTCTTTATTTAAATAAAGATATGCTCCAGGTGTTGACGGAGAAGAAACTAAGTCAAAACAAATCAATTCAAAGTCATCCTGAACTTCATTTTGTTCCCCTTTTTTGACTAGTGATCCGACACCACGAGAAGAGACCCCCATAGTTACACCTTGTCTCATCATATTTGCCGCAACATCGCCTTTAGATGAAATAATACCTCTTTCATGAAAGCCTGGTGAAGTTAATAATTTAATTTTACCCATTAATATATTATCTTCCCACCATACGTCGGTTATGAGATGTGCAACCCTATCTAAATCAATAAGTGAAGATTCAGGGTGGTTAAGTTCGGATATCGACATACCGCGATTAATCATTTCCTTATATTTTTCTGCTTCCCTTTCAAGAATTTTTTTTGGGTATATTCTCCCGTTTCTATTTGGAACACCGTATTTTTGTAAAGTTGCATAAAAAACAAAGGGTTTAGAATAGTCTAACTGACCGTAAGATTCTTTTATTACTTGCCTGTTTCTATATTCATGTGGGTTAATAACTCCGGCATCCCATTCGACAAGGATGCCCTTACCTGTATCATTTGGTCCTAATATTTTCATAATGTTTTTTATGATAAATATTATATTAATTGTGTTTCTTTATTTTTTGTAAGGCTTAAAGTAAAATACTTTGATTTTTTTAAATCATCATGATATACTGATGATATGATTTTTTTTAATTTTGAACGTAAAATTAGTGATTTAAAATCTGTTTTATTATTATGAACAAATAATGTAATTTCTAAGTTTAAAAAACTTTTTTTGTTTCTTTGGATTCCGCTTGTTCTTAAATCTAAATCAACTATTTGTTTTTTTTCAAAAGTTGTAAAATCAACGACTTCCAATAATGTGTGTAAAATTTGTCTTTTAATTAATCCTGTTATTTTTGTCCAATTTTCCCCATCGACTATTGGTTCTACCCATGTTTGTAATACTATATACAGTGATCTTAATTCTTTTGAGTCCACTGTTCCGTAGTGACATTTTGCATCATCAAAAATGTTTAATTTTGATGTTTTTCCTTTTTTCATTTTTCATACCTTACAAGTTTATGTTTTTTACAATTATAATAAAATTTTTATATGTTGTCAAAATTTGAAAAATTACTTATATTTATATTTCAAACCAAAAAAATTTATGATTATAGTTGAAGTAAAAAATGAAAAGTCGATTGAGCAGGCCTTAAAGTTATATAAATTTAAAATATATAAAACTAAACAAATTCAAAAACTACAAGAAAGACAAGAATATAAAAAACCCTCCGTAAAAAGAAGGGCTCAGATTAAAAAAGCAAAATATAAACAAAAGAATCAATTGGATTCTTGATTTTTATCACTGTCGTATTTTTTTCCAAAAATAGACTCTGTTGAGGTTAATCCCAAAGACCCGAATGCTAATAAACCAACTACCTCAACCAATCCGTCGTTAGCACAATATTTACCTCCAGAAAACATAGAAACAAATAGTGCAATAACTAACGAAATAACACAAATAATTCCTGTAAATCTTTTTGAAGAAAGTGTTTGGGTGCCCGAACCGAGTAATGATTTGAAAAATTTTATCATAATCCTGAATTTAATTTTTTTAATTTATAATAATCATAATGACTACATTTAGATTCCTTAATCTTATTAATTGTTTCATTTATGGTGTTTTGTAAATCACTATCAGTTGATTCGTTAATAGACCCTTTCAAATTTTCCAACACCACTTTTTTCAAGTTATTGAAATTTTCTTTTAAATCCTCGTTAGTTAAATTTAAAACTTCTTGTAATTCTTTTTTATCGTTTTCATTTAAATTTTCAACTTCCTTTTTTAAATTTTGGTTAGCAATTTTCACCATAGAAGAAATTGGTATTTTTACACTTTTAGTAATGTTTTTTATTTTTTCTTCTTTTGTTATAATATTTTTAATATTTTTTTTGGATTCTAAAATTGACTCTAAATTTTTTATCCCATTTTTATAAATTGCATTGTCTATGTCTGAGTAATTATTTTCTATTGATTCATTCCAAGAGTTAATCCAAAGATTTAATTGGTTAATGTTTCTTGTTTGATTTTCTATTAATATTTGTGAATATTCTATAGATTCATTGATGTATTCATTTGCAATGTCTTCCGATATTCCGTTTTTAGATGATAAATCATCATAAATGTAGTATAACTCAGAAAGGTCTTTATTTTTTAAAACTAACCAATTGAATTCACTAATAAATCTTTTAAAACTTGATTTTTTAGCCAATTCTACCGCAGTATTTTCTATGTTTGTTTTGATGTTCCCAAAAGTACTCATAATATTTTTTATATATAAATATTACTTATCGATTAAATCTTTCAATTTTTTATCAATTAAGTCCAAAGATAGTCTTCCTTTAGATAAATCCATGTAGTCAGAACCACTAATTAAGGTTTCTTCTAATAATAAATCTAAATCTTTTCTAACTAATCTTTCTGTTGGCATTGCAGGTGGTGGTGGTGCTTCTTCTCCTGATTCAGGTGGTGGTGGTGCCCCTCCTTCAGGTGGTGCACCTGCTGCGGCGGCATCTCCCGCAGGTTCACCCTCTTTTTTACCATAAAGTTTGTCGATATTATCAAATAAACCTGTTTTTGTAATAACTTCTGCAGTTTTTTCTAACTCAGCATAAACTGCTCGCTCGACTCTTTGTTGTTGAACATCTAATCTGATTTCTTCATCCGAAAATCCTAATATATGTTTTTTAGCCCAAGATGCTGAAACAGGTGATAATGATTTTGCAATCTCTGCGGTCGCATCTTTATATAGTGTTATTTTTTCTTTCCAAATCTCTAATGACAATAATTCACCTTGTTTGGATGGGTTATTTAATGATAATGTAAAGTTTGTTAATTCATCTTCAAATCCTAATAAAAATAAATGTATAATTGCAATTTTATTTAATTCTGCAATCATAGATTTTTGTATTCTATTAATTGTTCTTGCAAATCTAATATCTAATAATGATAAATTTTTACCATCACCAACCGCTTCTTCAAAACCTAAATAAGCCTTAGGTATTCTTAATGCTGTAACTAATTTCTTTTGAATATATTCGATATCTGCAATTTCTGCCATGTTTGCAGCACCTGCCAATGTTTCTATAGGATTTGATGCTGCTGGATCTCTAACAGGAATAAAATAATCTTGGTCAACCGCCATTTGATTATATCTCATATCCACATTACCTGTCTTTGAATCTAATATTTGGTCTCTTTTAAATTTACTTGCAACTTTTTGTACGTATGCATCAACATCTTTGTCATCCATATTACCAACAAATACTTTAAAAACTCTTCTTTCAGGTGCTCTCGATAAACGATATATTAACATGGCATCTTCACATAGAAGTAATTGTTTCCAAATACGTCTCGCTTTTTCTAACATTGAAGTTCCGTATGGTAATTTTCTATCGTCACCTAAAATTCTAAAATGGCCAATTTCCCATGTGTTGAATTCCATGTTTTTTTCTTTCCAAACAAATTTTAACGCATCATTTTCCATTTCTTGTGAATACTTGTCGGGCTGGAATCTCATACCCTTTTCCAATCTTTCTATTTGGATATTTGGTAATTGTTGACAACCTACAACACCATTTTCAGGGTCCAATTTTAAATAAATAAAATTATCACCGAATTTACATGTGTTTCTTATCCACATAGGTAAATTAGTGTTTATATCTAACTTATTTGTAAAAAGATCTGTTAACACTTGTTTGATTCTTTTCGATTCTGAATAGACTCTTAAAATATAACCATCTTGGTCAGGTGTAGTCGATTCTTCAGCATATACATCCAAAGCGGCAGAAATCTCAGGAGTATACTCCATAGATTCATAATCATAATATGACGCCATTCTTGTTGGTTCATAATAAACCGCTTGTTGATATAAATTACTTTCTACTTTTTGCCATTGCTTACCAATGTACATTGTTTGTTGAGACTGTAATTTTTCAGTTTCATATTCTTGCTTGTTTGTTGTTTTTAATAATTCTTTTTTATCGAATTTAAAAACAGGTGGTTGTTGGTCCATTGTTGAATTAGGACCGAACACTCTACCTAACCTTTGCCAAACCGTATATTTTTCTTGTGCCATATTTTTTTTATTTTAAAAATAGTCAGATAAAAATTAAACTAAACTCTTTTTCCTCCGAATAACCATAAATACTTTTCATAATCACTTTTACTAACCTGACCACTAGAGTATTCGTGTAATCCTGTCATAACAGGTAAACCGGGATTAAAATTGGCCGAGGAATCTTTATATTCATTTTTATCCGTTGTCCACGAATCAATCATTGCCTTTGCGTGTTCCGTTGCTTTTTCTAATTTTGAAAAAGATGTTTCTGCAACATATAAAGCCATTGCTAATGACATAATCAAATCATCGTGTTGCCCTTTTTGGTGATCAGGCCTACCGTTTACATAAACAAATGTGTTTAATTCATTATATAATCTTTGAGACCTAACACCAAAATCGTGTCTTAACGCTTCTTCAAATGCCGCAACAATTTGAACTCTTTTGGAATTAAAATTAATTCCTGGTATCTTTTCGTTTGCTTTAGGGTCCCATTTCCATTTATCTGTGGGATTCACTCCATCGACATATAAATTTTTATATCCTAGTTCTTGTAGTTTTCTTGATGTTGCAACACCCATACCTCCTGTAATATCGGTCACAATAAATGCATTATACATGGTTGCCCATTTATATGCAATTTCTGCCACAACATCAGGTGGAACCTTTCCTAAATATTCCAAAACCTGTTCTCTTTCATCAAAATCAATAATAGTAAATGTTGTAAAATCTTCACTATCGCCTCGTGAAACGTCCATACCCATTATATATCGGTGATCGGCAACAGGTTCTTTCCATTGCCATAGAACTCCACCCATAAATTTATTTTCAGGTTCTTTAATATGTTTATCTTTAATTTTTTTCATAGTTTCTGCAGGAATTACATTATCTCCTGAACCTAAGAAGTTACATTCAAGTTCTTGTGATATTTTCCTTCTATCAAATTTTAACTTTTTAGCCATGGCCTCAAACCATGAACTATAAGCCTTATACCCACCATTTTCTATTTTTTGTTTAATTTCTTCAAAGTTTCTTTCATTAACTTTAATGTTACCATAATCAATGGTTATTTCTTCATCTTTATAGTCGGCCCTATTTAACATATAATGCACAATATCACGACATTTAATGAGTTTTAAATCTTTAGAATATCTAGGATCCCTAAACCAATACATTTCAGTAATTCTAAAGTCATTCATACCTTTAACAGACTGACTATATATAGAATAATAAATTGGGTCGAATCCATTTGGTGTTGATATTACTATAACTTTACCTCCGGTTGAAAGAGACGCCATACATGCAGACCAAAAGTCTTCGTCGGCATTAATATATGCCGCCTCATCAAATATCAATATAGTTGGTGTATAACCACGTAAAGCGTCTTTTGATGTTGCAACCGCCTTCACTTCACAACCGTTTGTTAGTTTAAAATGTCTTTGTGAGTTTTTTTCAACAGAAAAACCAACACCCATCCATTTCGGCCATTGATCTACAAACGCTCTTACTTTATTTGCCATCTCAACGGCAGTGTCCATTTTGTTTGCAATTATCAGGATTTTTTCAGGTTTTTCTTTTTTAGCAAATACCAACCTCTTTGATGCCCATGCTGATGTTACTGTAGAAACACCAGCCTGACGGTATTTTAATGCGATGTTCTCTTCGTAACTATCATAATCCTTTACTAACGTAACTTGGTCGATAAATAATTCTAACGGGACATATTTTGATTGTGTATTGTCGTAAGTTTGTAAATATGTTTTAAGTGCGTAAGGAGTATCATTTACACATTTGGCGTATTCCAATAAGGCTTGTTCCCTTGATAAAGACATTCATTATCTTTTAATACTTTTAATTGTTCTTAATAATTCACCTTTTGTTGTATGTGGAGGTAAATAATCTTCAATAAGTCTTAAAATGTTTTCTTCAAGTTTTTTTACATTTTCTTTTGACTCTGTTTTTTTCTTGTGTTCTGAACCTTTAAAACCACCGATGTTTTTTGCAAAATTTGCCATTTTAACAACCGCAGGATCATCTGATTTCATTGCTGCTGAAATACATTTTTTAGTAACTTCACCGTCAGAATCCAAACCTTCTTTTTTACACCATCTACCGAATTTGCCTTCAGTTCCTTTTTTTTCTATTTTTTTAGTTGCTTTTTGAATAAATTTTTCTGAACCTTCTTTTGATTCAACTTTTTTTGGTAAACCTTTGTGTTTTGTTGACGCAAAATCTTTAACATCTTTAGGATCCATCTCTTTGGCTTTTTTTCCTGCTTCACCTTTTTTAGGTATTTCTCCTTTTTGCATACCTCTTACAATACCAAAAAACTGTTGTTGTTTTTTTGATTTTGCTCTTTCCGTTACTTCCCCTTCAGATTGGGGTATGCTATAGGAACCATCAGGATTTTTAAACTGTGCTATTTCTTCGGGTTTATATTTTGTTGCGGTAATAGTTTTTGTTACTTGTTCGGCCTCTTTAGGTTCCTTTTTTACCTTTTTAGTCTTTTCATACAACAAATTTAACTGACCTTCAGTTAAGTTTTCTAAAGTTGAGATAGAAAACCCTTCATGTAGTAGTCTAACCATTTTAGGATTCATATGTTTCATCTTGTACTAAGTTTTTTTCCCATTTTAATACGATGTCTCGTTCATATAATTTGTTTTCAACACTTTCAACACTTTCTCCGTATTGAAAAACAAGTCTTTTTCTTTTATTAATTAATATCTCATCACTATCACTCTTTTCCCACGCTAAAGATATAACACCGTCAATTGCGTCGTAAACACCAAAATAATCCGAGTTTTGAATTAATTCTAACTCAATTTCTGAATTTTTTAATGCCCCAACTCTTTTTATATAGTTAATATCAGGAGGTGATGGTTTTCCTGATGCCGGTTCTGCATCCCAATCATCTCCCCACACGTCATCTAAATCAGAAAATATAAACTCATATATATTATCACCTTTATAGTTAGGACCTAATTCATTAACATAAACTAAATTCATATAACCCTCCCTCTTGGTGTTATTCTATATTGTTTTCCTTCAACAACAAAAACTAAATTTTCTTTATTTGTTTTACCAATAAATTTAGCGTTTTTATATTTTTTGTGAAATTCGTTTGCCGCTTCTAATTGTGATAAACTTTCACTTAATTTTACAAATTCTTTTTTTACATCAAGTCTTTGTAGTTTTTGTTTTAAGAAGTCTTTCTTTTTCTTTTCTTCTAAAATTGGTTTTTCTTTTTCAGAAATTTTGAAGTATGATTTTAATAATTTATCTACTTTTGATTCCATCATATTATTTGCTGGTGGTGGGGGTGGAGTACCTCCCATATCATTACCCATATCCATATTATCTTCTATACCTGTATCTTCATCTCCTAAATCCAATTCTCCTGCACCTTCTTCACCATACTCATCAGACTCGTCAAATTTAGAGATTATATCATCTTTATCGTCTTCGTCTAAGTTTTCAAGTTCTAATGCTGAAATTATTGAATTTAAAACATATTTAATGTCTTGAGAATCCATACCCTTTTCTTTTTCAAAGGCACGAATTTTTTGACTTAATCTACCTGTTAATTTTTGAATTGATTTTAAACCAGTTGGTCCTTGTGGCTCTTCTTCACCTTCGTCTTCCATTCCTATATCATCCATAGGGGGTGGAGGTGTTTCAGCCATTCCCATATCATCTGTTGGTGGCATTCCCATGTTATCATCATTGGGTGATCCCATATCGTCTGTTGGTGGTGTTCCTGTATCACCAGTAGGTGGTGCACCCATATCCATATCACCGGCAGGAGGTGCAGGTGGTGCACCCATATCCATATCACCGGCAGGAGGTGCAGGGGGTTCAGAAGACGCAGGTGGTGCTCCCATATCACCAGTAGGAGGTGCTGGTGGTGTGGTTTCTCCAGCGGGTTTATCTGCTTTTGGTTTAGGAAGTTTTAATACGAATTTTTTTTTTAAGTCAGTTTGCTCACCAATTAACGAAATATTTTCATCATAACCTGTAACTCTATTGATTTCAGATGCCATCAAGTTTAGTTTTTTCATAGCTTCAGAATATGACCTGTAGTGTTTTCTGTGTCTCATAATATCAACATAATCCATTGTTGATTCATTCAATCCACTTTTAATTATATAACCTAATTTTTCTTTAACTATACCATAAGTCTTACCGTCAGCCAAAGTTATAGTATAATCAACTGATGAAACTTCGTTGACTAAATTTTTAGGTGTTTCTTTATATCTAGCAATCTCCATGATACGGTTAATTTTTTCCATACCTTGTAATTTTTCACTACCTAAAGGTTTTAAATCTGCCATTTTTTTGTTTTTTTAATTGTTTAGTCCATTAAATCCGCCAAGAGCAACTGCATTACACTGTTTTGCCTGTTGGTTATTTGCGTCTGTCCATTCAGGTTTAGGTGTAGTAAATGTTACTACTTGACCTACCGTATCACCTGTTCCAGGGACATACCCTACTACTACGGTGTTATAATAATTATCTGTACAAGCAGTTGTCGGCATAGTTTTTTATATATAAATATATCAATAAATAGTAATTTATTTAGTATTCTTTATTTTCTTGTTCTAAAGATAGTTTTTTATCTATAAACTCGTTTTTAAAGTTTTCTAATTTTCCTATATAACCGTTTCTTCTTAAAAATTTAAAGACCAAATTTTCATAAGAATATTCACCCTCTTTTTGTAATCCACAAGTTCTATATTTTCTTAATTTTTCTCTATATTTTTTTACAAGTTTAACAGCATCTTCAATATCTTCATCTTCGGCATTTTCCAAAACACCATCAATAATATCCATCCATTGGTCAACTTTGGTCATTAATTTTTTCTTATCTACTTTGAAATTTTCTTTTTTTGGTATTTTTAACCACTCGTCATTTAATAAAGAATAAACCCCTTGACTTTCATTTTTTTCATTTGCGTCTTGTACATATAATTCCGTTTCAGAACCCTTTATAAAAATGTCGTGAGCTGCGTTAAACACTGTTTTTTTAAGTCTGAACAACTCTTCTGTCATTTCTCTATTTTCTGATTCATCAAGATCGATTAATATATGGATGTCAAAATCGGAAAATTCACTCCAATTGTAACCAACAAGTGAACCTACAAAAATGACATCTTGAATAAAAAGATCCGTATCTAAAAATTCAATAAAAAGATTTGCAACTCTTAAAAGTCTTTCTCTAATTTCAGGTTTTAGTTTTACCGTTTTTGGATTGTCGGAATTATCCCACACATTTGGGTTAAATTCGTCTTGAAGATAAAAACTATTTATTATTTTTTCAGAACTTGCCATGTATATAAATATGGCGTGAAAATTATTTATCTAATTTTTTGTATTTGAATGTTTTTGCAATTTGGGTATTGAAAAATTTACCTTGGGAATCCGATAATCTAAACTGTGCGTAGATATTATGGGGGACCTCATCGTATTCGTATTTAAATCCGTTTTTGAACTCCACTATTAATTTATTAGATTCGGTGTCGTATATAGTTGTTTTAAGGTTACTTGATTCTATTTCACAAGTAATTTTGGTTCCGTTAATATCAGTTCTTTTAATTGCCATAATTTTTTATTCTAAAAATATTAGAAAAGTTTTTTAAATCAAGAAAAATGATTATATTTGTAGTATAATTATTCACCTAAAAAATTAAACCTCATGAAAAATTTGATTTTAACTTTATTATTTACAATCGCATCACTTAATTTAATGTCCCAATCAATTTTTGTGATTGTTTCCAGTTTTAATTTTTCATCATCTTTTGGTAATGTCGGTGAAAAAAATTTATTAGGTAATGGATTTAATATTGATATAAATCAAACTTTTATGATTGATTTTGATAAAAAAATAATTACAACTAAACTAGGTAAATTCAAAAGTGTTGATAAAATATTATCAATTGATACGATTAGTTATAACGTATTTAATATAAAATACAATGAGGGATCTTCAGACCCCTCATCAAAAATATATATTAGTTTAACTATTAATCTTAATAAGAATGAAAAAAGTGTAAAACAATTTTATTTTGAAAAAGATTATAACTCAACGACTTTAAAATTTGCAAATAAAAATAATTTACTTATCTTAAATTAACAACCTATTTCTCTCTTTACTGTTCTCATAATAGTTTGAAGAGTCGCTTTTAAATTCGCATCTTGAATATTATTGATTGTTTTTTCACTTACGTCATATCTTTTACCGCCACCATTGAATTGCATTGTGAAAAAACATTGTTCTCCATTAGGTCCTAAAGTGCCTCTACCTTCAATAGTGTATGTTATTTCGCCCACTTCGAATGTGGCACCAGGCTCATACGCCTCATTTATAACCCCTTTTGATTCTTTAATAACTCGTCTTACAATTCTTGTAAGATCTGATTCTGTTAATCTAATAACTCTTTTCATAATTTTTTTTGTTATTTTTATTTTTTTATTATCTTTTTATAATAAATATAACGATTAATAAAAAAAACCATAAATCAAAAAAAAACCCATCCTCACGGACAGGTTCAAAACTAAAATAAGAACATTTTTATTTTAAACTTCTAATTTTATCTCTTAATTTGATTGCATTTTCAAAATCTTGTTTTTTTAAACATTCATCTAGTTCTTTATTAAGTTTTGTAAATTCTTCTTTATTTTTCTCTAAATTTTTAATTTTGTCTCTGAGTTCTACCGCCTCCTCAAAATTTTGTTCATCAACTGCAATATCAAGTTTTTGTTTTAATAATGATATTTCATCTTGTTTATTCAGTCCTCCTCGTTTGTTTGTAATGTAAGTAAATGAAATACTACCATCTTCGGACTTATAGTTTTTTCTTTCCCAATTATCACCATTAAAAAATGGATCTGATGACCATAGTTCATTAAATAATTTTTCAAAATTTCTACTAAACATAATTTTATTTTATTTATAAGTTTATTTTGGTAAGATTTTACACCAAATAAATGCCAAATAAGTAAATTTTAATGTTTTCAAATTATAACATGACAAAATGTCAGTATATCTGACATGATGACAAAAAAATAAAAAATATTGATTATTGGTCTTTATTTAATTAACTTTTAAACAAATAAAAAATTAAAAAGATTATTATGATTGAATCATTTGACGATATGGAAAAATCAAAAAATAAACAAACAGAAACAAAAACTAAAACCCCTGTTTTAGATAACTTTTCAAGAGACCTTATAAAACTAGCTGAAGAAGGAAAATTAGATCCTGTTGTAGGTAGAGAAAATGAGATTAATAGAATTGCACAAATCCTTTCAAGAAGAAAGAAAAATAACCCTATTATATTAGGTGAACCAGGTTGTGTTTTAGGCGATACTTGGATTGAAATTGAAAAAGTTTCTGACGCAGATAGTCACAATATTGAAACTATGTGAAATAAAAAAAATTAAATAAAAAATATGAAAATTAAAATTGAAGAATTTTTTAACCTTGTAAAAAACGAAGGTGGGACATACAAAATTAAAACTCCGTCGGGTTATAAACTTGTTGGTAATTTATATAAAAAACAAAATAAAAATTGTTTTAAAATAAAACTATCAAACGGGTCTGAACTTTCAGGATCTGAAGACCATTTAGTTGAAGTTGGGCAAACAAGTGATAATGATTTTGTTGAATTTATGAATGATTCATATTGGTTAAGATTAAAAAATTTAAATGTTGGAAACTCAATTTATTTTGAAGATAATAACCTACATGAGGTTATTGAGAAAGAAGAGATTGGTGTTCATAATACTTTTGATCTTGAGGTGTTAGATAATGAAAGAAAATACATATCAAATGGTGTGGTTTCACATAACTGTGGTAAAACGGCAATTGTTGAAGGTTTAGCAAAGAAAATATTTGAGGGTGATTGTCCTCAAAATTTATCAGGTAAAAGGATTGTTTCATTAGATATGACATCAATTGTTGCTGGAACAAAATATAGAGGACAATTTGAAGAAAGAATGAAAGTGATTATGGAAGAATTATACAATAACCCCGATATTATAATTTTTATTGATGAAATCCATACAATGATTGGTGCGGGAAATGCCTCAGGATCGATGGATGCTTCAAATATATTTAAACCTGCACTTTCAAGAGGAGAACTACAATGTATTGGTGCAACTACTTTAGAAGAATATAGAAAAAATATTGAAAAAGATGGTGCACTTGAAAGGAGATTCCAAAAAGTAATGGTGGACCCTTCAACAAAAGAAGAGACCTTACAGATACTTCAAAATTCAAAAGATAGATATGAAGATCACCATAAAGTAACTTATAGTGATGATATATTAAAACTATGTGTTGAGTTAGCGGACCGTTACATCACAGATAGAGAGTTTCCTGATAAGGCGTTTGATATTATTGATGAGGTTGGAGCTAGATCACAAGTTGAAATAAAATTACCTGAAATTATTGAAGATTTAAAAAGACAGGCTCAAGAAATCAAAGAAGAAAAGGTTATAGTAATAAACAGTCAAAGATACGAGGAAGCGGCAAATCTTAGAGATAAGGAAAGAAAAGTTTTGAATGATTTAGAAAGAGAAAAGGCGGAATTTGAAAAAAATAGAAATTTATTCAAAAGAGAAGTTACAGAAGATATTGTATATGATGTCGCGTCACTTATTACAAAAATACCAATATCAAAAATATCAACAGATGAGACAGAACAATTAAAAACACTCAAAGATACGCTATCAACAAAAGTTATTGGTCAAGATGATGCAGTTGCAAAAATATCAAAAGCAATACAAAGAAATAAGGTCGGATTAAATGACCCTAAAAAACCAATATTTAGTGGATTATTAATTGGTAATTCAGGTGTTGGTAAAACTGAGTTGGCTAAGCAATTAGCGAAACATATGTTTAATACTGAAGACGCACTTATTAGATTAGATATGAGTGAATTTTCAGATAAGATTGCAACATCAAAACTCACAGGAACATCACCAGGCTATGTTGGGTATGAAGATGGATCACCATTTTTAAATAAAATTAAAAACAAACCATATTCTGTTATTTTGTTAGATGAGATTGAAAAGGCACATCCTGAAATATTTAACGTATTTTTACAAATGTTAGATGAAGGATTTTTAACTGATGGTCACGGAAGAAAAATCAATTTCAAAAACTGTATTATTTTAATGACATCTAATGTTGGAACAAAGATAGTTCAAGATTTTGGTACAGGTGTTGGATTTGCAACAAATTCAAAAGTTGAGAAAAAGGAAGAGGAGATAAAATCTCTATTAGAAAAAGAATTATTTAAAAAGTTTGCACCTGAATTTATAAATAGGTTTGATGAAATTATTTATTTTAAAGATCTTAATGAGACCGACCTATTAAAAATTGTTGATTTGGAACTTGAAAAAGTGTATGAAAGAGTTTCTTTAATTGATTTTGAATTGGAGGTCGATGAGACATTAAAAAAACACATTATAGGTGTTGGTACTGACACTAGATTCGGTGCTCGTATATTGAAAAGAACCATTCAAAAGTGGGTCGATGATGCGGTTACTGATAAAGTAATTAGTGACAACCCTGAAAAAGGTTCAAAATTCATTTTATCATATAACGAAAAAGATAAAAAAACTGAAGTTAAAATAAAAAAACCAACAAAACGTAAAAAATAGTTTTGTAAATATTAAAAGTTTTTATATATTTGTATTATAATCATTTAATAAACTATTTATGAAAACTTTTTTTTTATTTTTATTAGTATTCACATCCTTTTTTTCATTTTCACAAAAAATCATATTTGAAATATATAGAGTTGATTTATATGGTAAATTAGGTCGGTCCTCGTTTCAAACACCAATTTGTGATTACACAGAAACAGAAAAAGACATAAAACTAAAAGAAATTTTTATATTTGATTTAGATTCGTCTTTACTTAAAATAAGTTCTTACCCTAATACTGAAACAGAAATAAGAACATTCAAGATTGATAGTGTTATCAAAAATAATGATAGTATTACAGTGGAATCAAAAATAAAATTAAATAAAAAAGAAATATCCTATAGTTTTATCGCAAAATTTAATATAGATGATAACGATTCATACATTCATCTTTTATTTTATGATATTGTAAATAATGAATCAACATTGTTAATTGTAAATCATTTTAATTTACGTAAATAGAAAACCCACCCTTATTGGGGTGGGTTAATTTTATTATTTTATTGGGTTTATAATCCCCAACCTTTACAAAATAGTTCTCCTTTATCACTTAAATCTTGAGAGCTAGTGTTATCAAAAGTTTCTTGATCTGTTCCAGGAGCATAAAATGCAATATTACTTAGAAAATTATCCATTATTTTTCTTTGATCGTAAAGGTAATCCATTCCAATAAATCCTTGTTTTGCCCTAACAAATGTACAAATTGTTTTTCTGTCACCCGGTTGAATATCCGTTGGTGTTGTCCTTGTGTAAAGAGCGTTCAGTTCACCTCTTGTTGCAAGAACTGGTCCACATTTTTTTTTATCTTTTAAATACGCAACACATCTCTCCTTAATCCATTTTTGAATCATTGGACCTGAAACTGTAGTATTGGCATTAAGATTTTCTTTAGTTCCATTAAAACCAGATGTTTTTTCTATAAATCCGTAAGTTGAACTTATATCTGCGTCTGGACTAGTTGATGTAGGACATTTACAATCAAATGACGATTTCCATGTCGTTGACGGTCCTGTTTTAGGTGTTCCAACTAACATTGCGGTAGATGCCCCTGTATCGTGATTAAAAGTAACTCGTACCTTTGTTGTAAATTCATTAGTATTAACCTTGAGGCTTGTTATTATGTTTTGATCCACAGGAAAATTAAGATCCTTTTCAACACCGGATGTTGGGAATGCTGGTGTTGTGTCTGGTGTTTGTTCATTCAAATAATGTCTACCCGATGTCCTATAATGCATCTCAAGAATCCTTCTTTTTTCAGATTCGTTTAAACTTGATAAAATATTTTTCATAAAATTTGTATTTTATTAATAAATATATCTTTTTTTAAAAAATAGTTTTGTAGATATAAAAAGTTTTCGTAAGTTTGTATTATAATTATTTAATATAACTCATATGAAAATTTTTATTCTTTCTTTATTTTTATTTATGACTTTATTTTCTGTTTGTCAAACACAAGAACAAATTAAATCTTATTTCAATGAGGTTGCTTATGGTAGTGATCAAATGAAAGGTGATAATACTAATAAAATAACAAAGTGGGATAAAGATATTAAAATGTATTTGGATGGTTACTACACTAACCAAGATTTAATCAATGTAAAAAGTCTAATAACAGAATTAAATACATTAATTGGTAGTATAAAAATTACAATTGTAAAAAATAAATCGGAAGCAAATTCAATTGTTTATTTTGGTGATTTTAATAATTTTAACTCTAAATATGTTTATAATCAGTTACAATACGTTAGTTGTAATGGGTATTGTTTAATTTATAGTTATAGTGGTACTATTATTATCGATAATGTAAAAATTTTTATTAGAAATGATGTTTCATCTTTAGATAAAAAACATGCAATAATTGAAGAAATTACACAATCGTTAGGTTTAGCAAACGACTCTTGGACTTACGAAGATAGTATCTTTTACGAAGGTTACACCACAACACAACAATTATCTAAAATAGATAAAGAAGTTATTAGAATGTTATATAAATAAAAAAAGGAACCAAATTGGTTCCTTTTTTTTTATTATTGTTTTTTTATTTAAAGCTTTGGGAAGCCTTAGCTTGTTTTTCACCTAATTTTCTTACCGCTTCTGCAGTCGTTACTCCCGCATCAACATACGGTTTAATTTGTGTTACTCCACCCGCAACTCTACCTGTTCCTTGTCCTGCACCATCGGCGGTAGAATAAAAAGGTTGTGCAATACCACCACCCATACTTGACGGGTTAGTTAATTCTTTTTTCATTTTAAAAGAAACACCTGAAACTTTATCAGAACTATCTATTATAACCTCAGCACTAAAGGCGCCAATTGAATCTAATTCGGCTCTTGTTAAAATAATTTGATCCTTTCTAGTCATTTTATATTCTTGAGCTAATGTTTGAGTTGTTGTACCCTTCGTCTCTGTACAGTATTTAGTAATCATTGGTGCTGTCATTGCCATTGTGTCTAATGTTTTTGCAGTACAATCAACAGTTACTGTTACTTGTTTTGTTGTTTGTTCAGATATAACCCTTCTTATTAATCTATAAAGTTCTGATTCCGTTAATCTAATTTTTCTTTTCATATTATTTATTTATTGTTTTGTATATTTAACTTGTTGTATTTTTTTCTGTGATGCCTGACATTGTAATTTACAAGCGGCCATAAATTCATTATATTCAGGACTACCTTTTTTGAAATATAGGTCGTAATATTGTGCGCTTCCCGCTAAATTAGTACCCTGAGCTACACAATTATATGTAGGTGTTGCTATTAAATTTTGCATTTTTGGGTCCTCTTTCGGGTTTTTCATTTCAATATAAACCGAACTAACAATTTTATTACTGTCAGACCCACTAACATTAACTTTAGATCCCCCAAAAGAAGCAAGTTTATCATTAATAACACTACTTCTCCAATCAACCATGTTACTAACGTAGGTATCTAAAGGTGTTGTACCTGCACCTGCTTGTGTGGTTGTTGTATTTTTAGCTGCTGGACATAAATTAGCCAATAAATCGGCCTGACTAACAACAATACCATTAACCGTTTTTGCGACACAATCCAATTGAACTGTTTTATTTTCAACAGCCTCAAATAAAAATGATTTTTTATTTGTATGCATCTCTAAAATCCTTCTTTTTTTATATTCATTTAAACTTGATAAAATATTTTTCATATTTTTTGTTTTTATTATATAAATATACTATCTTTATAAAAAAATTAAATGAACATAAATAAATTCAAAGAAATATTATCTGTCCCTTCTAAAACATATCAAGAAGAAGATATGGTAGAATATCTTTGTAATGAATTAGACACAATTCCAGGCGTCTCCTACTACCGAGATGGTATGATGAATATATATGCAACTAAAGGTGAATTAAACGAAGGTGAATTTTATCCAATGTTTATTTCACACACGGACACCGTTCATCATAAAGTAGATAAAATCATAGTAAAAGAAGAAAACCTAATTAGACCAAATACATTTGGTAAATCGTTTGGTAACGATGAGGTTCCATGTTTAAAAGCTTACACCGAAGACGGTAATCCAACAGGTATTGGTGGTGATGATAAATGTGGTATTTTTATTTGTTTAGAGTTATTAAAAACATTAGATAAAGTAAAAATTGGTCTTTTTGTTTCAGAAGAAACAGGTTGTCACGGTTCTTCAAAATGTGATGAAAACTTTTTACAAGATGTCGGGTATATCACACAATACGACGCACCTGGTAATCACTTAATCTCCGAGATATGCTCGGGAGTTCGTTTATTTGAACGTGATAGTGAATTTTTTATTAAATCAATTGACGCTATTGAAAATGCATTTAAAAATGAAATGCTTGTTCAATCTCACCCTTATACAGACATATCACAGTTAAAAAAGAAAATTGATGTTTGTTGTATCAACATGTCATGTGGTTATTATAACATGCATTCAAATCAAGAATTTGTTTCAATAGAAGATGTTGAAAATGCAATTACAGCAGGATTAAATATGGTTAAAGAATTGGGTTTGAAAAAATATAAGTATGAATATAAACCAATTGTATATACACCACAAACAGTTATGAACTCATTACTTCAATTTGAAGACGATGAAGAAATTGAGGATTACCCTGTTCATCAATTAGAAAGCATCGATGTTATTGAAGAAAAAGATGGTATTACAATATCAGATATTTTTTATGGTAATTCACTTTTTATAAATGATGATGATTTGGTGTATTTATATGAGATACTAAAGGAACGTCTTATTTCTAAGTATTGAAAATCTATCAAGGTGCTCCATCATATTAAATAATTTTTCGTTATAAATTATATTAATTATTCCATCAATATCTGTTTTTCCTACCTTAGTGTTCCATTCATTTGGTTTTTTAATTTTATATGTAATTTGACCTGTAGATGGATCTATAACATCTATAAGAATTTGGTATTTTTTATCTTTTGTTGAGATCCAATTATTAATTCCTCCAATTTGAGATACTTTATCTATAATTTCTTTATATTTTTCATTATAATTTTCAGTATTAGTTTGTATATCCTCTAATTTTCTTTCTAATACTTCTTCAACACCACTATTCCAAGTACTTTCAAATTTTTCGGCGTCCCAAAATTGATACTGCATTTCATAATACTCAGGTAAATGTGAAATATTTTCTTTTTTAATTGCATTAAATAGTAGATCTAAAAAATTATCTTCGTCGGTACCAAAACGAGCAAATAACATTACACAAGAAGCCCAATCCATTTCATATTTCCAAAAACAATATTTTTGACTATATCTTTCAACACCAACATTTCTTAAACAATCACAATATGTATCTTCAATTCCTTTTGGTACTTCGTCTACAATTGCCGCATGATTTGCATCTGTATAAGCCTCTGTTATTTCATCACCAATATTTATTGTATCTAAAAAATCTCTTATTTCAATATTTAATTCTGAATCAAACTCCGCCTTTCCTTCTAAAACTTTTGAAAGTTTTGTATAAATCGTTGGTGATAAAAATCTTGCAATATCTCTAACTAATTCTAAATGGTTTTTTCTAAATCTTTCTGTAACATACCCTTCTACCCAATCTTGACTATCCCTATCGTAAAACTCTTCATACCAAGACCAATTTCCTGAATACATCGCTTCATAATTTCTTGCATCATATTCACCATCACTACCTTCTTCATATTCTTCAGGAAAAAAGAATTGTAAATAATCAGATAAACCATCAAAAGTAAAAATAATACCATCATAAGTGACTTCAATAATGTCACCATAATCTTTACCGTTTGAATCTTCAAAATAAACTTCACGAGGACTAAGTCTACCTTTTGCTAAACGTATGATTTTTTCATAGTCAGACATTTCATCAACATCTTTTTCTTCGTCAGTTTCAAAGATAAATTTTTTTCTCAACATATTTATATAAATATATTGGATAATCAAAACAAATATATTATCTTTGTATAAGTTCTTTGAAAATAAAATTACGATATAGGGGCCTATATTGGATTTGACGGGCATTGGTTGAATAAAAGAAGCATGTCGGGACTGAATTAATCTCGTTAAAAACTGATTCACATTTTAAATGGCAATGTGCTAAACAACCTTGAGACTTTGGGTCTAATCTCAACTCAAGAAGTAACTGTAGCTTAAGAAGTTTACGGATACGCGAGCCGGATCACATACGCTCAGGAACAGGAGTGACTAAGGTAGATTACCACTAAACCCGAAATTGAGTGGTCTATTGGTTTTTGGTTTACGATAGTGAAGAACAAACCATACTTGTTTTTGATCAAGATAAAATCAAATATTTTGGGGTATTAGAAAATGCCAACCTAAACATGTAGTCGTCTTTTAAACAAGATGATCCGGACGAGGGAGTCGGAGCCCTCTAGGTCCACCAATTAAAATCCCCATCTATATGGTGGGGATAAAAAAAAGAAAAAAAAATAAATTTTGTTTTTGTAAATTAAAATAAAAGCTATATATTTGTATTGTAAATAATTAATAACTAAAAAATAAAGACCTATGAAAACAATCATCAAATCCATCTTCGTACTTTTTTCTGTAGTACTTTTCTCATCTTTTGTTAGTAAAGGAGTATTCACAGGACCAAAATCACAACCTTTGGCAGGAACTAAACAAATTTTTGTTAATTCAACTAAACAAATTGATCATACCGAATCTCCAACGTCTGTTGGGTCGTTCAAAAACAAAGTTAGTGATTCTATTACCGAGGGATTCCAAATGTATACTTTTGATTTTGATAAGAACATATTAAGTCATCATTTTTATGACTACGATGAAAATGATTCTGTAGTTGATAAAACATACATTTTAGATATTAAAATGATCAAATCTAACACTGATTTTGCAATGTTTTCAGTAACAGATAAAACAGGGTACTACAATGATATCACAGAAAAAGTAATGATCATCAACTTGAATGATAACCCTAACTACCCTAAATTACAAATTATTTGGAAGGATGGTGACGAATACAAAGGGGTATACTCTGTAGATACAAGAGACTTCAATGAAATGTTCAACGATAATAATACAAGTATCTTTGACAAATAATTAAGAACTCTATTAATAAAATAAAAAACCCTCCATAGAGGGTTTTTTTATTTTATCGAATTTTTTATTATATAATTCCCATACTTGATTGGTTTTTAACTCCTTTTGAATTACAGTAGGTATTTGACGCTGTTTCTAATCCTCCACCTATTTTTGATACATATCCTGCAGATCCAGTATCTACTTCTGGAAGACCACCATTCCACTCTGCCGCCCAAAAGTTAGATTTGGCACCACATCTGTGTTGTAGTGTTTCACTGAAGGTACCGGTTTTTTGCCATGTACCATTATTACTATAATACATAACACCTGAAACTGTTACTTGGAAACTTTTACCTTTTGCATCATTAATTGGGGTTGCTGCACCAACACTTGTTACCGCATAAAAGTTTGTTCCTCCTGGCATTGAAGTGTAATTTTCGTTAACAAAATAATCCTTTGCTGCTGGTTTTTCTGATTCGCTAATTACTCTTCTTACAATTCTTGTAAGATCCGATTCAGTTAATCTAATAATTCTTTTCATAATTTTTTATTTCTTTTACATATAAATATATCAATAAATAAAAAAGTTTGTATAAAAGAAAAAAAAACTATATCTTTGTATTATGCAAACATTTCTTCCTTATTCAGATTTTAGAAAATCATTAGAATCATTAGACAATAAACGTTTAGGTAAACAACGTGTTGAGGCTTATCAAATTATATCAGCAATCACAGGTCGTTTACGTAAAGATGGTAAACCATATAAGGGTTGGTTAAATCATCCGTGTTCTGTAATGTGGCGTGATTATGTAAACGCACTTAAACAATATTACAACGACTCTATTGACGTGTGGAAATCTCGTGGTTTTAAAAATAACATGGAATATGAAGTCATCGAAGGTGAATTTATTTTACCTAATTGGTTAGGTTGTGAAGAATTTCACTCATCTCATAGAGCAAACCTTTTACGTAAAGATTTTGAATACTACACAAAACATGGTTGGACCGACATTCCTGATGATCCTTATGTTTGGTTAGATGATAAAGGTATGTGGTATAAACAAATAGTTGGTAGCAAAGAACGTGTTTTTTTTTAACCTATCACGATGTTAGTCCTGTAAATTTTACCCAAGAGGTATTTGTTTTAACATAAAAAGAATTGTCTCTCCTAGTGTGAAATTAGACGCATTCATTTTGTATGGTTCAATATTTAATAATTGATTGTCTGATGGTCGATACATGCCTGCATATGATGTGATAATTGGTTTTTCTGAGCCTGTCATTTTTATCATTTCAATTAACTCTTCATCCCAATTTACTATAAATCTATGGTGTGAATCCAATTGCATAGTGTATTCTTCACTATTCCATAATTTTTGAATTTCTGAACGAGCCCAACAAAGTCCTTTACTTTGTGTCCAATGATAGTCTAATATTTTAAATCTATCATCATTTGTAAATTCTTCCATTGATTCTGTTTCGTCTCTTTACCAACAAATACAGAAAGTTAAGTTTTCAGGATATTTTGCCTTACTTATACAATCCCTAATTGTGGGCAGTAATTCAGGATCTCTATATGACGCAATTTGAACAAATATTTTCATAAATTAAAAATATGAAAATATAAAAATAAATGAAGTTAAATATCATATTTTTTAAATTTGATTAATGGTCACATAAACTGATGGTGATGCCGGAATACCATATGGTGGTGTTGTTTCCTTACCAAGTTGTGTGTCGTTATCGTCTGAGGTCCAATATAACTCATAATATGTGTTTGGTGTGGTTACAGTTTCTATAAAGTTTTTTGTAACAACTCTAAATATGGTATCCCCTGTTAATGTTGTAATAGTTGTTGAATTTGCAATATCCGTTCCATTTTTTTGCATCCATATATATGTGTTTGATAATACTGGTGAAGTTTTTTGTACTTGAACCGTATATTGTATATTATAATTTCCAACATTAGAAATTATGTATCTAGTATTTGCAGATAATGTAATACCTGAACTAACAACCGTTGTGTCAGCACTTACAGATTTTAACTGTCCTGCACTTGCAATAATTTGATCTTGCGTTGATAAAAAAGCCCCTCGATTACCACTAATAAACGACCCACCACTTGATGTTTGCCAACTCGCATTACCACTTGCGTCCGATGTTAAAACATATCCATTGGTTGCCCCTGATGTCATTTGGAAATTTGTTGTTTTTATTTTTCCACTAACATCAAGGTTTGCTGAAGGTGTCTCGGTTCCAATACCTAATCTAGTGTTTGTTAGATCTATTGTTATACCACTTGTTAACCCAAAATAAACATTACCTTCGTTTAACGGATTAATTCTTAATGGTGAACACGAATGAATATTTGACACATAAAAATCATTTATACAGTTTCCTGAACCTCCACTAAATTGTGGTAAATTTAAATACGTTGTTGCAGATATTGTTGTTGCCGTTAATCCACTTTGGAAACTCGTGCTACCTGTTACTGTCCCACCACTTAATGGTAAATAATTACCACTAACAGTAATACCACTTGTTAAATAATTTTCTAAATCTGAAACATATGTGTGTACAGTATTCCCTGACACCGCACTAAAATACGTAACTAAAGGAACAAGAGTGTTTCCTGAAATTTGACCACCACTAATATATGGTAATTCAGATATTTTTTTGTCAGCCATAAAACTTTATTTAATAAATACACAAGAAAATAAAATATCAAATATCTCTACTTTTATTCATCTCTACTTTTTTTTAATTTTTCTAATTCTTCATACATTGCTAAAAGTTCTGCATCTTTTTGAGATAAATACTTTGTTTTACCTTTGTTTTTTTATATATTTTTATTATGAAAAAGATCCTTTTCATCGCACCACACCTTTCAACAGGTGGTTTGCCTCAATTTTTATTAAAAAAAATAGAAGTTTTAAATAACGAATTTGATATTTGGTGTATTGAATGGGATAATATAACCGGAGGCCAACTGGTCGTTCAGAGAACTCAAATACAGTCTTTGCTTGGAAATAAATTAATTACAATGGATGATAAACAAAAGTTTATTTCTGTTGTTGATGAAATAAAACCAGATGTTATACACTTTGAAGAGTTTCCTGAAACTTTTATACCTCATCAATATTTAGATATACTATACAAGTCAGACTATAAGATTTGTGAAACTACTCACGGAACTTTATTCAACCATTCTGAAAAAATTACGACTCCTGATAAATCTCTTTTTGTTTCAAAGTATAATTTATTTCAATATTTTGACAAGTCCTCAGACTTTGACTTAATTGAATATCCTGTTAAAAGTGATGAAATTAAAAGAATGTTTTTAACAGAATTAGGACTTGATACAAACAAAAAACATGTCTTAAATGTTGGTCTATTTACTCCTGGAAAAAATCAAGCAGAAATATTTGAAATAGCTAGAAGTTTTGATGATAGTGTTCAGTTTCACTTTTTAGGAAATCAAGCAGGAAATTTTGAGTCATATTGGAAACCACTTATGGAAAATAAACCTACTAATTGCCGAGTTTGGGGCGAGCGGTCTGATGTTTATAAATTTTACACTATTTGTGATTTGTTTTTATTTACCTCGAATCTCGAGAATAAACCATTATGTATAACTGAGGCACTTAACTATAATTTACCAATTTTAATGAAGTGGTTACCAAATTATTCAAATATTTTCGATAACCCAAATATTAGTTTTTTATCAACTAATAAACAAGAAAATGTTGAAAAAATCAAACATAGTTTAGGTATAAAATCACAGACTAAAAAAATCCAGTCTAAAGAAGTAGCGCAGTCTAAAGAAAATTTCAAAACATCAGCCTACCACATGTTAACCGATATTGATAGTGATAGAGAAATTTCTTCTTTAATTTCCTTATCAAAACTTTCTGACTATGGAATAACTTATAACACTTGTATCAACAAGAGATATACTGAATTACCTCCTGCTGAAAACTGTGAATATCCCGATAAGATTTCTTTGGAACCTGGTGGTAAATTAACACCTGGTCATTATGGTTGTTATTTGGCTCATAAATCAGCTTTTTATCAGGGTATAAACACTGATAGTGATTTTATACTAATTTTTGAGTGTGATGCTGTTATTGATGTTAGTTATACTGAGTTTATTAAAAAAATGAATTTTGCTTGTGAAGTTCTTAACAATAATGAGGAGTTATTGATGTTCTCCTTTGGTTTTCATAATAATACTAACATTGTTGATAAAAAACAGGACTATTGGATTGTTAATAAATTTTACGGAGCACACGCTTATATAATACCAAAACGTTCATTTGAGGTTATTGATAATATGTATCAGACTTGTAAATGGAATGTAACTGATTTATTGTTTTCTGAAAAATTAAATCAGTATAAAACAGGAATATTTGAGTTTCCAGTTACTAAACAATCGGCTGGCTATTCAATTTTAGATAAAATTCACAATGAAGACAGACACTAAAACCGGATTTATCGTTACTTATTTTCACAACTCCAAAGAGGGTTTGGAAATATTAAAAGAAAATATTAGAATTCTATCAAGAGAAAACTATTATTTAATATTAGCCAGTCACTCACCTGTTGATGTTGAACTACAATCTCTTTGTGATTGGTATTTTTACCAATCAAAAAACATAGTAGATGATAGAAAGTATTCACATGGAGTGGCTGAAAGCAATTTAATTGAAATTTCATTAAATCATTTAAAGGAACAAAATATAGACTGGACTTATAAAGCAACTTATGATATAGAAATTAATGATGTTAATGAGTTTCTAAAATGGAGAGTAGATGGTTGTGATTTTGTTTCCTGTAATTGGGGAAGTAATGTGATATGCACAAACTCTTTTTATTCTAATGTTGGTTTCTTATTAGAAAACATAACATTTTATAAGACGGTTGATGAGATGTTTTCTATAAATAATGTATTAGAAAACTGTTGGGAGTATGATTTGAGAAGAAAAAATTTATTAAGTAGAATATATTCATTTTCTGATAAGAAATCATTTTATGGAGTTAATAAAATTGATAGACTATTTTATGATTATGGTCAGGTTGAATTTTGGTATTCAGAAGATGAAGAAAGATTTTTCATTAAATCTACACTTGATGGCGAGTATCATTTAAGAATTTTTGACTATTACACGGATGTTTGTATTTATTTAAATAGAGATTTTGGATTGTCAAATGGAGTTACTTTTTGGATTGTTCCTCCATTTATGCATAATGTTAAAAGTTCAAAAAATGGATACTATTTGGAAATTTATACAGAAGAAAAGACTATTGTTAAAAATATTTCAGTCAAAGATTTTTATTGGAAGCATCCTTTATCAAAAAAGTTTAAATTAATTAAAGATAAAGAAGTTAAATTTAACGAGTTTTCTGATTTTAATGATATGAGTATCTATGATGTTTTTGACTTTGATATAACTTTGATAAAAAATTATGTTGATATTGGTGCAAATTATGGAATGTCAAGTATTTCTTTTGTTGAAAGAGGAATTAAAACTTATATGGTCGAGGCTGATTCTACTAATGTAGATATTTTAAATAAACTATGGAGTAATAACTCTAAAATTAGAATAATAGATAAGGCAATATCAAACAAAAACGGTGAAATTGAATTTTATTTAAGTCCTGGAATCGGTTCTGTTGTTTCTTCTTTATATGAAGTTGATGCTAATGGTAATAATCTCGATCGTAAAAAAGTAGTTGTTGAATCAATTACTCCAAATAAATTCATTGAAGATTATGTTGATGAAGATTTCATTGATTTAATGAAGATTGACATAGAAGGAGCTGAGTATGATTTTTTTGAATCAATAACAGATGAAAATATCAAAAAGGTTAAAAGATTTATTATAGAATATCATAATAATGATGATTATAAAGCAATGGATATAATTACTAAACTAACAAAGAATAATTTTAAATTTAAATTATCTAAGTGGAGTCCTTCTTGTGGTGATTATATTATAGAAAATAAAATGGGTGTTATTTATGCAGAGCAAGTTATATAAATATAGATTAGTAGATAATAAACTTTCCATTACTAATTTAAGAAGTTATTCGGTAAAATCTAAAGTGGTTTTAACAAGTATTTCATATCAAAGTAAAATATTTAATGATTATACTTTTGAATCAAATCAAGAAATTATAATTGACTTAAACTATACACCATTTCATTCTGTTGATTTAGAAAATAAAATGAACTTAAGAGTATATGAAAATGGTGTAAAGGTGATAGATGATTATGTTTCAATTGGTATTGAAAAGGCTTATATACTAATATCAAATGATAAGTATGAGGGGATTACTCAAAAATTGATTGATGGTTTGGAAAGATATTCAAATATCCCAATAATTCATTATAACATAAATTATGATAGTGGGATTAAATCTACCAATCTTACTAATATTAGATTAGACTTTGACGGTGAGTCGGATCCACAGTATATGCAGTTTATGAAACCTCCTTGTTTTATTGATTCGATTGAGAGAGGGGTTCAAAAAGCAGTATTTATTGATTCCGATATTTTAGTTAGACCTAATATAGATTCGTTATTTGATATTCCTCATATTACAGAAGGTCCAATAATACAAAAACAAAGATGGAATTATGTAATTACTAATGGTATGTATATTCCAGGGCCACAAGTCTCTGAGTTTATGGGATTTCAACAAGAAAATTTCAAACAACCTTATCCTAATGGTATAACATTTTTAGTTATATTCAACCATACTCACTTAGAGCTGTTTAGGGAATGGAAACAAATATGTTTTTCTGATGAGATACAAGTAATTAGAAAAACAGAGTTTCTGCACGATGAGCTTTTATTAAATTGTCTACTTTGGAAACATAAAATGCCACCAAACCTTGTTACTGTTGGTCTGAATGTTAGAAATGAAAAAGATGTTAATTTTTTCTATCAACATCCAAATTTAACAGGAGACTTTCTACTTGATATGAATGATTGGGGATTGGGTCATTTTAGCCAATCTCATATTCCGTTTGATAAGGATGATATACTATTATTTCACTGTGTAAAAGAGTGTGATATTGCTGATAACATAAATAAAATAATCTATAGAACAGAAGTAGGAGTAAATGATGAGGCTAAATTTAAAGATAAATTAGTTGATTTTTATAATAACATAAACTCAAACAAATCTATAAAAAAACTTAAGCCAAAATTTTCAGTATTGTTTCACGATGGCGCGTTTTTAGAAATTAAAGATACCCTAAAAGATTTTGATGTTAAGTTTATTGATACTGAAAATCAAAAAGTAGTTTATAATTTGACTTTACAAAATAATACCTGGGCTAAAACAAGTCTTCAGTATTTTGTTCCGTGGAAAATAATTGCTGAGAATGACGAAGATAGGTTTGAATATGATTTAGACCTTGCCGGTCAAAGAGTTTTGATAACTTTTGAATCTTCTGCTTTAGGTGACTCGCTAGCTTGGATACCTTATGTTGATGAATTTAGAAAAAAACATAACTGTGAATTAATAGTTTCGACATTTTTGAACCATCTTTTTATTGATCAATATCCACACATAAAGTTTGTTAATCCAGGTGAGTCGGTTCATAATATTTATGCGATATATAGAATTGGTTGGTTCTATGATGGTGATTACTATAACAAAAACTTACACCCAAATGATTTTAAAAGTATTCCTTTACAACAGACAGCCTCTGATATTTTAGGTTTGGAATATAATGAGGTTAAACCACTCGTAAAAAAAAGTAAAGCACCAAAAAAGAAAAAGGTAGGTATAGGTATGCAATCTACAACACAGGCAAAATATTGGAATAACCCAAGTGGTTGGCAAGAAGTGGTAAATTATTTAAGAAATCTTGGTTACGAAGTCATGGTTTATTCCAAAGAAGAAGATGGTTATATGGATAATTTTTACCCGATGGGTACAACTAAATTTAAAGGTAACAAGTTAGAAGAACTTATTGAGGATTTTCCATCGTGTGAATTCTTCATTGGTTTAGGTTCAGGACTATCATGGTTGGCTTGGGCATGTGACTTACCTGTAGTGTTAATTTCAGGTTTTAGTGAAAAGTTTGCAGAAATGTCATCAAATTGTCACAGGGTTATTAATGAAAACGTTTGTCACGGTTGTTTTAATAAAGAAAAACTAAATGCCGGAGATTGGAATTGGTGCCCTTACCATAAAGGGACTGATAGACAATTTGAGTGTACTAAAGAAATAACTTCCGAAATGGTCATTTCGGAAATAGAAAAAATTATAAATCAATAATGTCAGACTTCTCTACTTTTCTTTAATTTTTCTAATTCTTCATACATTGCCAATAACTCAGCCTCTTTTTGTGCAATCAACTCCTCTATAGATGGCTCATCAATTTCAATGTACTCAACTCTTACAAGTCCATTTTCATCGTATATTTCGTGTCTTACTTTCATTACAAAGTGAATATTAATTGCAAAATGTTAACTCCTATTGAGGGATAACTTGCACCAGTTGTTGTTAACGTTGATGGTGCAGAACCTAATGCGTATGTGTATAAAATACTATTTGTTGGTTGGGTACCTGCTGTTGTTTGAGCCCAACCAAATCCTCCGGCGTGTCCAAAACAACTAACGGTAATAGCTGCACTTGTCTGAATGCAAAGCCAATAGGCTGTCCCAGCATTGAATGTGAATGATTGTGAAGTTGTCTTAACACCTGTTGTACTTGTGGATATGTCTGCAGACTCGTGTAATTTTGTATCAGGAGCGCCGTTTAGATCACTATAAAATAATATTCTAGCATTTGAACTTGCAACTGCCGTAACAACATTAAATGAATAACTAACTATTGTAAAAGTTTTCATTGGAAAAAATGGAAAACATCTCAGTGCATTTACTCCTTGTGCAACTGAAAGTAACTGTTGGTTGGTTACCATTAATGCGTTTATGAATCCACCAGATCCTGGAATTCTTGCCGCATGAATACCAGATAATCCACTTGAACCTGAACTTCCGCTAGTACCACGTGTACCCGATGTTCCCGATGTTCCATTAATACCTGATGTTCCACTAGTACCACTTGTTCCTGAACTACCTGATGTACCACTAGTTCCATCAATTCCATTTGATCCGTCCGTATTCCAAGTTATAGTAAACGCAGTTTTATTGAGTAAGCTCGTGTTACCTGCTAAATACGTAACAGTTAAGTCAAAATAAGTTCCCTGATCAGCAATGCCATCAATTTGAAAATATCCAAATTTACTATTATCATTAACTCTTATAATTTGTAAAAATGCCGGTCTATTCTTGTTATTAATTTGGTCATCTAAAACTAACCACCACGCATATAAGTCGACATTATTTATATCGTCTTTACTAATTGAGAACGTTGTCACACTACCAATAGTGTTAGTGTCGGCAACAAAATGAGCTGATCCTGGATCTGCAGGTGCCGATTCATCATTATCATAAATGTATCTTGATGAATTTGCCCCATCATTACCTGATATGCCGCTAGTACCACTTGTCCCTGAAGATCCTGATGTCCCACTAGTACCACGTGTACCCGATGTTCCCGATGTTCCATTAATACCTGAAGAACCTGATGTTCCACTAGTACCACTAGTTCCCGATGTTCCGCTAGAACCTGATGTTCCACTTGTACCCGATGTTCCCGATGTTCCATCAATACCTGATGTTCCACTAGTACCTGAAGTTCCGCTAGAACCTGAAGTTCCGCTACTTCCATTTAATCCGCTTGAGCCACTTGAACCACTAGTACCGCTACTTCCATTTAATCCTGATGTACCTGAAGAACCGCTAGTTCCACTTGAACCTGAAGTTCCGCTAGAACCTGATGTACCGCTACTTCCATTTAATCCTGATGTACCTGAAGAACCGCTAGTACCGCTAGAACCTGATGTACCACTACTTCCATCTAATCCTGATGTTCCTGAAGAACCGCTAGTTCCACTTGAACCTGAAGTTCCGCTACTTCCATTTAATCCGCTTGTACCACTTGAGCCACTTGAGCCACTAGAACCTGATGTACCACTACTTCCATCTAATCCTGATGTACCGCTACTTCCATTTAATCCGCTTGTACCACTTGAGCCACTTGAGCCACTTGAACCTGATGTACCACTACTTCCATCTAATCCTGATGTTCCTGAAGAACCGCTAGTTCCACTTGAACCACTAGTACCACTACTTCCATCTAATCCTGATGTTCCTGAAGAACCGCTAGTTCCACTTGAACCACTAGTACCACTACTTCCATTTAATCCGCTTGTACCTGAACTTCCATCTAATCCTGATGTACCACTACTTCCATCTAATCCTGATGTTCCTGAAGATCCTGATGTTCCGCTAGAACCTGATGTTCCACTAGTACCACTTGTACCCGATGTTCCACTAGTACCTGAAGTTCCTGAAGATCCTGATGTTCCGCTTGTGCCGTCTGTACCACTTGTCCCTGAAGATCCTGATGTCCCACTAGTACCAGACGAACCACTAGTACCGGAAGTTCCTGATGTTCCCGAAGTTCCGTCTGAACCTGATGTCCCATCTGTTCCACTAGTACCAGACGAACCACTAGTACCGGAAGTTCCTGAAGTACCCGAAGTTCCGTCTGAACCTGAAGTACCCGAAGTTCCGTCTGAACCTGAAGTTCCTGAAGTACCATCTGATCCGCTTGTGCCTGAAGTACCGTCACTACCGCTGGTTCCAGAAGATCCGCTTGTTCCTGATGTTCCGTCTATTCCACTAGTGCCTGATGTTCCATCGCTACCTGATGTTCCGCTTGTTCCTGATGTACCGTCACTTCCGCTAGTACCTGAAGTTCCTGAAGATCCTGATGTCCCCGAAGATCCACTTGAACCTGATGTTCCATCTGTTCCACTAGTACCGGAAGTTCCTGAAGATCCTGATGTACCTGTAAAGTCAATTCCAAAATTTGGATATGTCCCCTGAATTTGTATATTTGTGCCACCACTAATAGTTACAGTTTGATCAGGTGCTGAGTTAACTAATGTAAAGTTTGGATATGTCCCACCTGTTGTGATTCCCGTCCCTCCTGATATCGTAACAGTTTGATCAGGTGCTGAGTTAACTAATATAAAGTTTGGATATGTCCCACCTGTTGTGATTCCTGTTCCACCACTAATTGTTACTGTTTGATCAGGAGCAGTATTTGTTATTGTTACGGTTCCATTACTTGTAGATGCTGATATTCCTGTTCCACTTGTAACTGCACTTACAGGTAAATTTTCGTATGTAGTTGCTGAAAACGTATTTGCAGTTACTCCTTGTGTAAAAATTGTATTACCTGTTACAGTTCCACCTGTGAATACTCCACCACCAGTATTAAAAACAGACCAATCAGAAAAGTCATAATTCCAAGGCGAAGAATTAAGTTTATAATATGATGTTCCACCACTAACACCAACAACCATACCCGCACGTCTTCTTGCTTCAGGTATTAAATCTAAATCACTTAATAAATTAACATTCCTGAACCCATCAACCCCATATAATGGATCAATAACAGCATACGTGTCTAAACTATCAGTAGGGGAAATGAACCCAATAATTTCAACACCGCCAGATAAACTAAAACTTCCCATTTATATACACATATAACTATATACCTGACCCACAAAACTATTAAATGTTCTATAAACATTATATGTTACTGGGAATCCATTTATGTCGTTTACAACAACAGAACCTATATTATTTGTTGGAATTATTATTCCATCACATCCACCGACACTATTAACAAAATTAGAAGGTTGTGTAAATGTTGTTGGTATTAATATGTAACCATATCCTAAACCATTTGCAAAATCAACATACGTATCTACCGCAGTATTTGTATATCTAATATTAAGTGTTGAAACATTACCTGATGTAATTGTTGATCCTGTAAATTTACCATAGTAAATATTCGGATTTGCAGGTCCAGGTGTTGGTGTCGGTGTCGGTGTTGGTGTCGGTGTTGGTGGTGTTGGGGTTTGCGTGATTACAGGGGTGACCGCATTAGGGCCACAACAAAAGTCGCTGTTTGAAAAAGATTCCAAAATGTTGACAAAAATTTTTTCAGTTAATGGTAGTGTAATTTCACCTTGTTCGTTCGATACTCTAAACTCTACTTCAAATCTTCCAATATCTGATGTATTTTTTTTTGTCAATTGATAATAAATTGATTTACTTTCTTCAGAATAAACACAAAAACCTTTTGCAATTTTATAGACATTCGTTTCGATATTTTTCATATATAAATAAATCGTTGCATCAGATAAATTAGTATTTTTAAAATTATAATCCAATCTTCCTGATTTAAACAAATCCACCTCTAAATATGGTAATGTTGATTTTTTTCTGATATTAAATTCCATATACAATAAATACCCCGATAAAAGAAAAGGTATTCCTTTCGGAATACCTTTCTTAGATTTTGGAACACCCCCCCCTTTCTTTAAGGTTTATGAAACTAGGATTCTACTCAAAGCTTCTTGTTGGTCTACCTTTTCAATCGCCGCCAACACTGCGATATTTTTTTTGTATTATTTTATCGTAATTGTAATTTATTAAATCCTCATCATAACCTTTTTCTAAAAGTATATTTTTTTCGTTTATTAAATTTATTACTGAATCAACATTTTCATTAATAACAAAATTTAACCTATTTTTAATAATTTGGTTTTCTTGAATTTTTCTTGTCTTCAATTCGTTATAACCGTGTATAACACTAGATATAGTATTTTTGAGTCCCATACTATTTTTATTATAAAAATCTTGTTTATTTGTATTTTCCAACACAATGGCATATTCTATAATGTCTCCACCCGGATTTCTTACAAGAAGAAAGTCAGATTTTCTTTTTTCCATTTCGTCAGGGTAAGTTCTCCAACAATTTTGTATATATTTTTTTGTTGGTCTTAATTTTAAACCGACATTTTTAACCATCTCCAAACCTAATTCGCCATTTTGTATTTTTCTAATTAAATCCGCATAATTTTTCAATTGCGTAATACACATTTCTTTATCTGTTATTGTCCCGTACTTTTGTTCAAATCTACCGTTTAATATATCTGAAATCCATGTATCATTTTTATCATTATAATAAACAGGAGCAAATAAGTACTCAATAATGTCTTCATTATTTAATTCCGATAATTTAGGACTACCAAGTACAGTTACACTATATCCGCCCGTTTCTGGATTTCTTAACCTTTTTAATTCTCTATTTATAAATCTTTGATATGAATCATTTGGTTTAAGGAAAATATTTACGTCTTTTACTCTTTGTTTTAATTCAAAAGATTCGACATTCAATGATAAATCTTTAGTGTTATTTATGTTTGAAACAAGAGAATATTTACCATATGGGACATCATTAAAAGTGAACTTTCCTTTATCATCTGAAACTTGTTCAAAAAAGATTTTATTATCTTCCAAATTTGTAATCCTTATAAACGCTTTAGGTAAAACTCCTTTTTTAGTAACTTTTTCTTTTTCGTCCGATAAATTTATGTTATAATATGTCGTACCTTGTAAAATACCTGATTTTAATAAACCCAAACTTTCATCCTTAGTTAAATTTTTAGAATCTGATTTGTATTTATTCGCATAATCAAAAATATTATTTATTTTTTGACCATTATCTAAAACAACACTATAAGTTATTCCTTCAAATTCTTGATTTAATTTAAAATCACCTGTTAGTCTTAAACCATTATTAAAAATAAATGTACCTCTACCGTCTATTTGTCCATCAATAAAACTACCAGTATATATGTTTCCGTCTGAAAATTTTATTTGTGATATTTCTTCACCTATAGAAATCGCACCCGCATCGTATGATAATGGTATAGTTTCTGAAGATATATCATTATTATCAATAATACCATTTATAAAATAACCAACATATTCCCATTCTTCATCATAAAAATTATAGTCAGGTGAATTTTTAAGTTTACCTAACATAAATTTATTTGCCCTACTTTCGTCTCCCTCAAAAAATGCTTTATTACTTTTTGTATAATAATTACCATCAAAGTCTCCCCTTTCACCAGTTTCTTTGCCTATTATTATTTTGAATTTATCCCAACAACCGTGAATTTTAACTTGTTTTCCGTCTAATTCACCTTCGTATTTTACCCAACCAAGTTCAGGAATATCCTTTTGGTAACCATAATCTTTTTGTCCGTTTGAACCATCAAAAACATGTGTTATTCCTTTCACAAAACAACCTTCAAAAGTTTTACGTAATTTGTCGGTATATATTATTTTTTCATAATCACTCTCGTTTAACAAATTATATTTTTTTAATATGTATAATTTTTCTTCTTCCGTTATGTTAAACTTTTTTGACATCAATAATAAATATTAGAAAAAAATTTTATTATTAGAATTTAGAATAAACTCCTAATTTATTATCATACCTATTGTTACATTTAATTAAAATATGGTCAATAACTTTTTTTGATTTTTCATTAATATCATTATCCGATTTAGCTAAATAAATTGATCTACAAAAACCCCTTTTTAAATTTAATTTAGCGGAGTTTTGAACCAATGAACTAAAAAATTCTTGAGTTGGTTTTAATTTATAAATTTTGATCTTATCGTTGAATACTGAATTTATTTCACTTTCGGTATAATATTCATTAAAAAATTCAAGGGGTGGTTCTGTTGTCCACCCCTGTGACATTTTTTCTCTTACTTTTTGTTTTACTCTAACAGGTAACCCATCTAACCCTGAAACTTCATTAGTCTTCAGTCTTTGTAGTGCGGTTTCTTCTTTTTTTTTTAAACCTTCTTCAGGTTTTTCTATTTTTTCTGTATCTCTATTTTTTGGTTCTTTTTTGTGAAGATCCATATTAGCTAATTCTTTTTTATTAAAAGAACCTTTTACCAAAAACCAGTTCCCATCTGCGGGTCTAGCAACTGACCATATTTCCATTTCACCACGACCTTCTCTTAAACTTTGTAAAACACTCGCTAAACCAACTAGTGTTGTCGATTCTGTTAAATGTGCTAAATCTTTTGTAAACATGATTTTAACAACGTCTTCGTGAGTATCAATAACCGCACGAACAAAGGCATCATCCTCATCATATTTTTTTCTGTAATGGTTAATTCTGTCCATTACATCATCTGTCTTTATTTTAACTTTTTTGTATTCACCTGTTTCAGGATCATAAGATTGAAACTTGAATGTGTCTTTCCAATGTTTAAAATTGTCTTCGTCAAATCTTTTTCCGCTCATTTTTTTTTTATTTATTATAATTTATCTACAAATTTCTGTAAATCATTTTGTTTTACTTTAACATTTGGGTCTTTTTCAATTTCATCAATTGATGGGGTCAAATAATACATAAACCCACTTTCATTAGGTTTTAATAAATATAATTTACCATCAGAACCTTTTAAAGCCCAGTATCCGTTATTATTTTTTAAATCACTCAACATAGAATCAACATCAGGGTATTCAACTTTAGTATCTTTAGGTGCGGTAGGGGATGGTTTTAATCCGTCTTTCTCGCCTAAATCATTAGGTATGAATTTATTTATACTTTCTGTTGGGTAATAGAATCCCACCAATTTACCATTTTTATCTTTCACTGACCTTTTTTTGTTTCTTTCTCTATTTAAGATAGAATTTTTAGTTTCTGGTGAAATACCTGGTTGGAAGACTAACGCATCTCTTAATCTTTTGACTTCGTCAATAGTTAGTAAATCAAAATCGGGGTAGTAAAGTGTGAATATAGGGTTTGAATAGTTTTCAATTGTTTTAAATACTTTTTCTTTTCCATTTCTCGCTTCAACCTGACTTTTGTTTGCTTCATATTCTCTTACTGATTGATCATTGATAGTGTTTATGTAATTATTTGTCATATCTTCAAATTGTGATTGTAACTGCCGTCTTCTTGTTTCATTAACATCCTTAGCCCTATTTTGATTACTCAACCAACCTATTTTTTCAAAAATAAATCTTATTCCCCTTACTATGTATTCCGGAAGCGGTGCTGGCTCAAACCCTAAATAGTCGCCGATTTCTCTTGATCCTGGAACAAAACCAAGAGGGTTGAATAACGGATTCCATTCAAATTCATTACCAAACCCAGGAATTCTTTCTAAAAGATTTTCGTACAAATTTTCTATTGGTGTCTTTTTTTCTTCGTCTGTTTCCATTATATCTCCAACTTCAAGTGCCGTTTTTATTAAATCTTCGGCGTATTCGATAAATGGACCAACAACGTTTGCGATTATTGTCAATTCAACATATAGTAACATATATCTTTTTAAACCTTCGGCGTTAGTAAAAGATCCCATTCTTAGTCTTTTTACTAAATCCTTGTAATACCTAAAAGTTCCAAAAGTCATAAAATTTGCAGTTCTTTTAAGTACCGCTTCAAAGAAATCTTTTAAAATTTTTCCAACACTAGTAATAAAACCCCTAAACCAACCACCAAATTTTTGGGATGCTGCTCTATAATGGTCCTTAACCTCGTTAGCGTATTTAACAACCCTTGTTTTGCTCCAATTTGCCCAATATTCGGGGGTTGCAACTTTTCTCAAATCTAAAAGTAATGGAAGATCAAGCCCTGATGATTTTTGATTTAGCAATAATATAAACTCACCAATTGTTTCATTACCTGAAGTTACCGCTCTATTTTCACAGTATTGTATTACTTGTTCAGCTAAGTCTCTGTGTTCCGGACCTAAAGTTGTTCTTATATTATTTTTAACATTTTCCCACTGAGATATGAATCCTGTTTGTGGTGTTGACACCATTTTTGTGTTACTTTTTAACCTGTTAACCCAACCATCAAGTTCAAATTTTAAATTGGTATAACCAGCATCACCTGGATTCATTCTACCTAATCTGTCAACTAAATCGGTTATTCTAGCCTGAGTACTTATCATGTCGTCGGCAAAATCGGCTGGCGTCTTTCCTAAAGATCTAATAAAATCTATTAAAACTTCACAAAATCCCATTTTACACCACTTGAACCAAAAATTAGTAAAAAAGGTAGGATCAGGTACACCTCCAGGGAACAAATCTATTCTTGTAGGACCTGGAGGATCAATTTCATCTAAATAATTATCAACTTCATCTATGGTTGATGGAACATCACCACCATTTCTAACAGGTGGAACATCACCACCATCTCTAACAGGTGGAACATCTCCACCATCTCTAACAGGTGGCACTGTATCATCAATCCAATTTTGTTTAGATAACAATTCTTCAGGTAAATCTACTTTAGAATTAAAATCGGTTATTGACTTTGTTCTTTTTTGTAGATTAGAATTTCTACCTGAACTAGAAATTTCATCTAATTTTGTTTTTAATTTAGAGTCAGTTCTAAGTTTAGTTCTATAATTATTGAATACTTCTTCTGCAACATTAAAATCCATACCATTTTTAATTTTTCCTTTTAAAATGTCTTGTATTCTAGCCTCTGCAATATCATAAATTTCATCAACATTTCTTAGTTTTGACCCACTATTTTTTAAAGAAGCTTCAACAAGTTCTGTCATCGCTAAATCAAGGTTATCAAATCCTATTGATAGACTTGACGATGCGTCGTCTAACATTTTAGTTACTGTCCTTTTTACTATCGCCTTTACTTCATCGGCCGTTAGATTTACGATATTTTTAAAAGCAGAAGCGTTTTTATATTTTCTTAATTCTAATAAAAAATTATCATTACCATTTTTTAACGCACTTTTAAGATTTTCTTCATTTTTTAATGTTTGCTTAACTGCTAATTTAAGCTCACTATCAACTAATTCATCAGGAAGTTCATCAATAATTTTATCTATATCAGCATCTGTTAAATCCTTACCTTTAAGGCCTAATTTTTTTATTATATTATCTAAACCAGTAAACCTCTGATACCCTTTTCTTATTAAATCATCTAACCAAGCAACCCCTTGTTCTGTGATTAAAGATAATCCCATGAGTTGTCTATTTCTATTTATTTCTTCTAATACACTACTTTTCATTTTATTTATTTTATAAATATGTGCTTATTTTATTCCTAATTCCTCGGCCCAATCTTCAGGATTCATATTTTCAATATTGTCGGTTGCGTTTTGTTCTACTTCTTTTGTTAATTTTTTAATTTGCTCTTCTGTTGCTTTTTGATTTAAAAGATCTACTGGTGGTGTTTTTTGATTTTCTAATTCTTTAACTTTCTTAATAAGTTCTTGTTTTAGTTTTTCTCTATCTTTATCTGTCCAAGTTTGAATTTTTGTTCCGTAATCTGAAACACTACTTAAGCCATTTACTTTTTCCCATAGTTTTTTTGCAGTATTAACACCAACACTACCATCAACCGATAAACCATTTTTTTTCTGAAATTCTCTAACTACCATATCGGTGTTGTAGTCATAATAACCCCATTTGAAATTAACATTTACATCTTTTCTTTCTTCTATAGGTTCATCTCTGTATAATAATTTCATTGTTGCTGCTTGGTCAGACTTTATACTTCCAGTTGATGCAAGTCCGGTTGTTTGTGCTCTTGCCCTACCAATACCACCTGAAGGGTCATAATCATTATATTTACCGGCACCTGAATTAGCCTTAATATCAATATTGTTATTTTCAAAATTTGGTACATAGTATGGTACTTTAGTAATTTTTGTTTTTACTTCAGTAAATTTTGTATATCCTAACGCCCTTAATGCTATTTGTACCGATAATGTTTCTTGACTTTCAATGTTTGAATAATTTTCGTCAGATAAAATTAATGTGTTTTGTTGTTCTTCAATAAACTTCAATCTGTTTAAAACCATTTCCTTTGTTAATCCGGGTTCTTGCCCTTTTTTAAGGAGTTCTTTAAGTATTGCTTCTTGTTCACAAGGGGTTGTAAATGGTTGTAAATATTGACCAATTTCACCAATTTTTTTAACCCATTCTTTATCTGATAAAAGTAACATTTTCAAAGAGGCTGGATTACATAAACCAAGTGATTTACCTATGGCATCCCAAGTATAAAAAACGGTACCAATAGTTAATCCCATAGTTGTTAAAAATTTTACAGGTAAATAACCAATAGTCACTAATTTGTAAATAATTCTATGTAACACACTTATTGACATCGCTTCTTTAAAAAGTTGTTTTAATCCCTGAATAGCCAATCTTCTTTTTATTTGATTTTGAGTTTCCTTTTTTGACAATTCCTTTAAAAGTTTTTGTTGTTTTGCTGTAAATTCAACCGTTTCACCTTTTGCCTGTCTTTCTAAAAGTTCACCTAAAACTTCTTTTTCTGCTTTTGAAAACCCTCTAGCTAAGGTACCAAATGCCCCTCCAGGTATTAGTGCGAAAGCAGCCGCTAATCCCGCTTCGTAATATTTTCCTTCTGCCAAATATAATGCTGCGTCCGCAAGTTCAAATGCCGCTGAGAGAGGAGGTAACCAAATAGTCATTACTGAAAGTAATGGTAACATCATGTGTGGATCAATCTCTTTAAGTCTTTCCGCTTGTTTTTGAGCATTTGCGGCTAATTCAGCGGGAGTATAATTCGGTGATAATCCATAGTCTGATTGGTATGGCATTAAATTATCGGGTTTTTGTTCAGATAAAATTTTTGACCTATCATAATTCATAAGTCTAATTTGTTCTAGTAATTCTTTTTCTAAATTTTTCATATTAGTCTATTTGCTTTACCTCTTGCTGTTTTATCCTGTCTTTTTGCGTTTCCAATAGGATTCCCAGGTCCTCTTGTTAGTCCTGTTTCCCATTTTGTAACTGTAGGGTATCCCGTTGAAGGTGCAGAACCTCCGCCAGCGGTTTCTCCTTCCTCACTTATCTCTTCCTCAACTTCAAAATCCACTTCTTTCTTAGTGGTGTTTTTTTCCATTAGGTCAATAATCCTTTTAATATTTTTATCAAGACTATTCATAATTTTATAAATAGTTCAAAAGGCCTAAAAAATAAAGCCATAGGAATCTAATATTCTTTTTAGTTTTTTGTTATTTGTTTGATACTGTACTTTGTATTTATTTTTTTCTGAAAATAATTTTAATTTTTCTAGTATTAAAATTTCTTTTTCTATAAATGGTAAATTATCAATGTTTGTGTCTATTTTCGCTATTTTTAATGACGGTATTACTACGATTAAGGCGTATTTTTTAACAAACCCAAAGTACTTAGTTTTTTTTATTAATATCTTCGCACATAAATTTACATATATTGTTTTCATCACGAAAATAGTTTTTATATTTAAATTCTATTGATCATATTTTCAACTTTTACTCCATTCTTTTTTATTGCATCATTACTATGATTTTTTCTAGAATTAATCGCAACCTCATATAATGAGTCCCTATCTGTGTTACCATTAGAAACTTCATTATTTAAAACATTTGAAAATTGCTCAAAAAACCCAGACCCATTCCAACAAGCGTAAAGTAAGTGCATGGTTAATCTTTTGTCTTCTTCCACCAATTTTTTAGTTTCAGAATCCAAATTTTTGTTTTTTAAATCAGAAAAAATTGGTAACATCATGTCATACACATAACTTCTAAGTCTACTCTCTAAAGACCCGCCCATGTGACCATGAGGCCATTTTGGTTTATCTGAAGATTTTGGTGACCATCCACTATTTTCATCTATTAAATCCCAAAAATCTCCACCAACCGGATGACTATCCCAATTACCGGCAAGTCTATCAATACCAAACATGGTTTCAGATGAGTTCTCAAATGCTTTTCTCATATCTGGATTTTTTTCAGTTTCTGCAAACTTACTAAAATGAGCCTTATTTGCATAACCACCCTCGATTTTATTTATGATTATGTCACAATAGTTTTCTAAATTATAAGAGTCAATATCGTATGTTTTTTTCTTTTCTTTTAAACCTGTAATAAATTGTGCTAAATCTTCTTCATCAAAACCTTTAGCCTTTAACTCCCAAAGTATTTCAGTTAACGTTTCTTTATTTGCTATTCCTGTTTCTGTTAAATTATTATCTCTTTGAAAATCGTATACAGCGTCTTTTGTGTTTGCATCATATTTACCGTTTGCAATAACACCATCACTATACCCTAAAAACATTAGTGCAATTTGTATAACTTCAACATCACCAACATATTTACCATTCAAAATATCACTATACGTGTTATTTGATTTTACAATTTTTTCAAAAATTTCTAGAAATTCATATATTGTATCAAAATCTGTTTTTTCATCAATATCCAAATCAGTAAAAATGTTGTTATCCACTTCAGCAGTGTCCTTTATTTCAAAATTGAAGACAAATCCCAATATGTAAGACCTAAGTTTTTCTATAAAATTAGAGTTGGTTTTTATAATATCGTCACCAACACATGAAAATTTTCCAGTAATTTCACCACCAATTAATTCGACACCATCCTTTTTAAAAAGTTCAAAAAAAGTTATTGAATCTTTTTTTACATCCTCGACAATGTATTCATTTAAATTAAATTCAAAAATATTCACATATCCTTTAATGAGGTGTAACCTAGCATTAGGGTAAAAATCGTAAAGTATGTTAACTAAACCACCAATATTGCTTTCGGGATCAAATAAATCATTTGTCCCTATTGAAATAAAAATTTCATCAATTTTGTCATTTAGTTCTTGATTTGATATTTTGTTAATTAACATATCAATGGTCATATCTTCATTGATTAAATCATTGATGATATTAAAATCACTTTCTCTAAGTAGACTTGCGTACCTATCTCCAATAACCATAACGTTACTACCTATTTTGGTATTTTCCATTATGTTAATTAACTTTCTTATTTCTCTTATTTGTTCTAATAAATTCATTATCTATAATCTGCTTTTGGTAATTTTTTAGGATAAACAATATAGTATTCATTTAAAAAAGAGATTAAATAATCTTCATTATCTATATAATCAACATCATCTAAACCCCACTCCTCGTCTTCTTCTAAAATTTCATTAAAAATTTCAAAATCCTTTTTGTTATCAAACCCGAATTCTTCATAAAAACTATATTCAATTAAATCTTCACGTATAACCTCATCACTATCACCAACTAATCTAAACTCAACGTTTATTAAATTTTGTGTTTTATCGATATAATGTGATAAAATTTCTATAACTTCCATTAGTTAAATTTTTTAAATCTTTTAAACATATCTATAGTTTTATTTAAACCCTCTTCAATGTTTTCTTTTTTGTCACTATCAATATAATCCCCAAAATCAACCATGTCAAATTGAAAATCAGTTTCTTCACTATCTTCATCACCTGTTTGGTAACCGCCACCATAATAGGGATCAACAGGACCTTTTGAATCAAAATCATATGCTGGTTTTGTTTGGTTATACACGTCGTATCCTAAATTTTCATCTCCAGGACCTCCTGAATCAAACTCATATGCCGGATCAATTTCATCATAATGTAAATTTTTTGCAGCAATTTCATTAATTCTGTGATTGTGATATTGTTTCACGTCACCATTTGCAGTTACTGTTACACCTAATTTATCTTGTGCCGCGTCATACACAGTCAAAGGTGTCATATTTGTTGGAACATTACCAACAGCATATCCATCATATAGTGTTGAATGTAATTGTTTTATTCTTTTTCTTTCTTCGTCAGACATCATTGAAAATCCTCTCATAATTATAATTTTACTTTGTTTATATTTTTTTTAGTTATGGTAAATAAACTTTCTTTTAAATGTTCATTTTCATAATAATCTTTATCATAAATCCATACATCAACTTCAGGAATTAAAGTTAGTTTGGATATGAATTTATTATCTTCAGGATCATAAAACTCAACCCAATAACCCATACCAGAATCTGTAGGTCTAAATCTAGGTTGACCATTAATTCCAACAACAATTCCTTTTGACCCTATCGATATTTCTTCTCCGTCCATGTGAATTAAAATGATTCTATCACCTTCCTTTAAATTAGGGTTTGGTTCGTTCAAGTTTTGTTTACTCATATAGATAAATATTAATATAAACGTAATAGTAATAATATGGTTAAATTTTTAAACTATTTGTTGATTGAGATAATGAATAAGTATGGTTCTTTTTATGTGGTTAGGCACACACGTATCAATGACACAAACTGACTGACATTGGTTATTTGAAACTTTTTTATGTATTTTTGTTAACTTATTAGTTATTTTTTCTTTATATTTGCAATACAAAGAAGAAGAAAATGAAAAACTACAAAAAACTAACAATACCTGAAGATTCTGCTTGGAACAGAAAAGGGGTATTTGCTTGGATATGGCGAAAAACACACTGGAGAATAAGATACTTTATCGGAGGCATAAAAAATATCTTTAGATGGATACCAACTTTATATCAAGATAAAGATTGGGATGATTGGTACATCTTCACTATTTTACAAAAGAAAATAGAATTCCAAAGAAAAGAAATAATCTATGCAAATCGTCACATTGATGTTGATAGGGATAATCGTGATATGACAATTGTTTTAAATCTTATTGAAAGGGTTAAAGATGAATTTTACAATACTGAATATCTTGATTACGAAGATTCTAACTTTAGATTTGAACCTATTGAAGATAACGAAAACCTTCATTCTTTAGAAGTTGGTGTTTTATCTGAAAGATATGATGAATTTTTAAAAAAATATCAATCAAGTGCTCGTAAAGTATTGAAAGAAAGACCTAATTTAGATAAAAAAGATTTATGCTTTTATGTATCAAAACATAATCAGGAAAAAGCGCATAATTTATTGTTTAAAATTTTAAAAGAAAGAATGAAATGGTGGTGGGATTAAAAATATATAAAGTAAAAGACAAAGAAACGTATAATCATTTAAATACGTTATCATCTGAGATATTTAAAAAAATTACAATAAAAAAATACTAAAATAAAATAAGTTTTTATCTACCGTTTATCGTTTAGCATTCCAAATATTTATTTAAAAAAACTATATTAATTTTTTAGATTAAAATAATTTTTATATATTTGTATAAAATTAATCGTTATGACAAAGATAGAAAAAGAAGCCAACCTTTACAAAGACCTACCAACTAAAAAACTCAAGAAAGTTATTAGAGAGTACAAATTTTTAATAAAGGCAAACTCAAGATCTTTTAATTTTATTGTTACATTAACATCTATGCTTATTACATATTTTGCAATGTTTCCGATAACACCACTAACTTTCATTTTGTTAATAATTGGTCACTACTATTTTTTTGATGTTTATTTATTTGATACAAAAAATTGGAAGTTGGTGACAGATAAAGAAAAAAATGAAATGGATCAAATTGTGGTGATCCTTGAATCATATTTAGAAAAAAGAAAAACAAAAAACCCATCTGTATGATGGGTTTTAAATTATAAAATATATTTTTTTATGTATTTTTTTCGTGCCATCTGCTAGCCATACCTCTAAAAGCAATACCTAAACCAGCAACAATCATAGCAACAGTAATTGGTCCTGCATAATTTCCTGTGCCAAATTGCTCAACAAATTGATTTATTTTAGTGGTTGTCTCAAATTCAGACCAACCCATCGTTCTTCCAATGAACCCAAGAAATCCTAAAGCCGCTGTTGTAAATCCACCTAATTGCATCATTTTATATTTAAATGAAGATTTTCTACTGTCAATATCCTCATCTTCATCTTCGTCACCTTCGTGTAAATAACCCTCGCTCATTTCTTCATATTCAAATTCATCGGCGGCGATCATAATATCTTCTTTATCTGCTCGTAATTTATTTTTGTATTTTGAAAAGAATGCACCTAAAGTTTGAACCATGTCTTTTTTAGTTGCTCTATGAGAATCCATTTCTTCAGTTTCTTTGATAATTCTTTCAATAAGAGAAGTTAATTCTCTTTCGGTTAATATAACTTTCCTTGTCGCCATTTTTAAATTTTATTATTTTTTTATTTTTATTTTTATATATAAATATATATTATTTTTTAAACTGTTGTCTAATTACCGAAAAACTTTAACATTATAGACAGGTTAATCACTATATTATATATTTATTTATATATTATGCATTTAAATCTTTTAGATATTTTGAAAAAACAAATCACCGAACAAGGTGGTAAGTTCAAAGACATGGTGGATTTACAAGGTAAAACTGCTGGCGAGTATTACGTCTCTGCAGTGATTGGTGACGATATGACTGTAACTGATGTCCTTAGTCAAGGTGAAAGTGAGAGTTATTCTGATTTCTCAGATGTTGATATAGAAAGTTACGGTTGGCCGACGGGGGTTTACCCAACTTGTATTGATGGTAATGTTATATGTCCTGGAGGAACCAACGGTACTTGGGATGGGTCATTACCACTTGTTTTGAAAATTGCAAAACTTTCTGATTTAACACCAGGATCACAAAAAAGATCAACAAAATTAAGCGCTAGCGGCAATATATCCAACCATTGGTGTGGACTACCTTATCAATATGCCGCTGATTTACCTGTTAGTGGAAGTAAAGGGGATGAACAATTTTTAAAGATCAAACAGGCGTTATTAAATTTGGGTTGGTTGAGTGATACGGATCCTGATTATCTTTCTTGGGAAAAAAATGTAGGTAATTATCCGTATTTCAAATATAACGGTTTTAAGTGTCAAGTTTTATGGAAAAGTGACTCGGATCATTATGATCATATACATGTTGGATGTAGAAATTTATCACCAAAAAACCCAATAGAATCTAAGGATTGTCTTTATTACAACGTTGATTTAGGTGTTAAATCTAAAATTGTTGATCCCAAAAAAGAAAATATAACAAGTGAGGGTAAAACAATAACTAAATCAACTTACATTATTCAATTGGGTGATCCTAGTTCTGAAAAATTTAATATAGTTTGGGGAGGTACCCCATCCACATCTTATGGTGCCAATTTTATGAAAGTACAAGGAGATTCATATCTCAGTAATAAAAATATAATTTATTCGGATTGGGAAAATGGCGTTTCAACATTAAAAGAAAAACTAAAAAAGGAATTGGGTGACGGTTACAGTATTAGGTCTGTTAGTGGTTTTTCAAAGGGAGGTGAAAAAACTTGGAATGAAATAAATTCAGGTTATGAATTTGTAGGGTTGATTGACCCATCAACATCATATGCAAGAACATCATTACCCGCAAATGTAAAAATGATGTCAAATCACTCTAATTGGTCCTACTACCCTAATATGATGAAGGCGTTAAAAAAAATGGAAGAGTTTGGTCTTTCTGAAAGAATTGGTGATAATAAAACTTATAATCACGACAATATACCAAAAAAATTCTTTGAGCAATATTCCGGTAATTATTGATTTTTTATTATATTTGTAAAAATATAAATTATGAATTACGACAAAATAAAAAACTCTCAGATTTTAGAATATGAAAACAATATTAGTTTATGGGAAAACAAATTAAGATTTTCACTTAATAGTTTGTTTGTTTTTTGTCTTTTATGTTAATCTATTTAATAGGTCCGACGTTTGGATTTATCCCAATTTTTTTATTTCAAAAACCTTAGTTTATATAAGGTTGAGTTAATTAACTCACATACCGTATCTATCTGATTTTGAATGTACGAATCTTTACAACAATCTCTTAACTTTTCAACTTTACCACACAAATCGTTTAAATATTTAATAGTTGTATCTGTTGATTTATATTCAACTAAAGCATAGGACTTATATCCCTTTATAATTCCGTATTTACCTTGGTAAGATTCAACCAAACCATCTATGATGTCAACAATACCGTCATAATATTCGTTCAATGCTTTATGTTCTGGGTAAGACTCAGTTTGTAAGTGTAATGTGTGTGCCTGAGTTCTAGAATGAAGTAATAATGATATCATTTCAACATAATCACCTTTTGTATTTTTTTGTTCGCTTAATAATAGACCTCTGTTTAAAAAATCTTTTTTTGTTATCATAATAGTAAATACTTTTATATTTATAAATATGTTATTGAATGAAGAAATATTGAGAATGAAAAAACTTATGAACATTAAAGAAATTGAGGTTCATAGAAATAATATTTTCAAAGATTTTAATTTGACTCCATTTAAAGAAAATCCACCATCATCTGAAAATAGTCAAGAAACAAAAAGAGAAATCCAATACTTAAAACAAATAGATCTTAAAAAAAAATTTGTACAAGAAAAAGATAATATTTCACAAAACTTTATAGACTTTTTAGAAGAAAAAAACATAAATGAAACTAAATTAATAAATAAATTAGTTAATGATGTAAGATATATAATATTACAATTAAAAAACTTATATAAAAGACCTAGACCATTTAGGGTTGATCCAAAATTGGCAGACCCCATTTTAAAATCTATGGAAGGTTTTGCATACCCGTCAGGACATTCAACTCAATCTAATCTAATATATTTAGTTTTATCTTACAAATACCCTAAATTAAAAACCGAATTGAAAAAAATCAAAGATGATATAGTATATTCAAGACAAATGGCAAAGGCTCATTACCCAAGCGACATAAAATTTGGTGAAAAATTGGCTAAATCTTTATTTGATTACTTAAAAAAAGAAAAATTAATCAGTTAAATAAGGTACCACCTCTTCTTGGAAGAAATATTCCAATCTTTTATAATCTTTTCCTATTTCGTCTTGTAGTCTTTTTTCATTACTGTCGTCATACTCACTAAAACTATCAACTTCGCCACCTAAATAAAAATCTTGATCTATAACAAAATCAATTTCAACTATTTTATCATCTTTATCAGTTGCTATTAATCCTATCCATTCTTCTCCATGCCATTCAACAGTACCATGATGTATATTTTCATGTTTTGAGATATCTGAGTAATCGTAGGTAAAGGTTAATTCACTATCATCACTCATATTTGTTGTAAATTTTTCACCTATTTTAGCCTCAAAATTGGGGTATTTGGGGGTAATTTCAGCCATAAATTCACCTTTTTTACCCGAATTTAACCATTCTGAGTACCTATTTAGTGTCATTTTTTCACTATTTTCGAGGTTTTCATACCCAATTTTACCTAATTTATCCAAAATATCGTCAATTATTTCGATATTTTCGACCAATTTTTGGTATTGTGACTCAGTAATTAGTATTTTCATACAAATAAATAGTCAAAAATGCTGGTTTTCACAATAAAAATGCGTATTTTAGCTAAAATGTTAGAAGAAAAACTCAAGAATATCCCAAAATCTAGTGGTTGTTACCTTTTTAAAGACAAAAAAGGTCAAATTATCTATATCGGTAAGGCAAAATACCTACCAAATAGGGTAAAATCGTACTTTTCTAACAAAAATCACCAAACTAAGACCAAAATATTGGTAGAAACCGTCTCAGATGTTGATTTTTTGACTACTTTAGACGAAAATGGAGCCATTATTTTAGAAAATGACCTAATTAAGACCTATAAACCTAAATTTAACATCAAATTAAAGGACGATCGGTCAAAAAAATGGTATTTAACCTTATCAAATGACGTTTTTCCACGTTTAGAAGTAAAAAATGACGCCAATTTGGACTCAGATCCACTAATTTGTGTGTCAAGTAGTAATATTTGCTATGAATTATACGAATTATTACATGATATATTTAATTTACGGTCATGTTCCTATGATATTACACCTGAAAATGTTGAAAATAGTAAGTTTTCCACTTGTTTAGAGTATCATATGGGTAGATGTGACGCACCATGTGTTAATAATATCAATAAATTTGTATACAATTCAACAATTACTGACCTAAAACAGGTAATTTCCTTTAATATTGACCAATATAGGGGTAAATTATCACGTTTGATGGGAAAATACAGTAAGAATTTGGAGTTTGAGAAGGCAAATGACATCAAATTTAGGTTAGATGCTCTTACTAAGTATGAAAAATGTGTAGAAACCACAAGAATTAGTGGTTATTTACTACTTGCAGACGAGTTTAAGACCACTTATGGGTTAAAAAACACTCCTATTGACATAGAAATGTATGATAATTCACACACAGGGGGTGATTGTCAGGTATCTGCTCTTGTTAGATACACAAATGGTAAGAAAAATACCTCTGAATACCGTAAATTTAACATAAAAACAGTAGAAGGTCCCGATGATTACGCTTCTTTTGATGAAGTTTTACGTCGCAGGTTCCGAAGATTACTATCTGAGAAGAAAAAACTACCTGATATGGTTATTATTGATGGTGGTAAAGGACAATTAGGGGTAGCAAAGAGGGTTTTTGACGAACTTTCTATACTGAATAGGGTAGATTTAGTATCAATTAGTAAAAATTCGTCTCACAAGTCAGATATTTTACATTTTACTGACGGAAATATTGTAAAATTTGAAAATTCTAAGTTTTTTAACCTGCTTGCAACCATTCAAGATGAGGTTCACAGGTTTGTTATTACTTTTCACCGTAAAAAACGTAGTAAATCACTCACGAAATAGATCTGTTGAGTATTCCAAAAGTATATCGTTGTTACCAATAGATGGAATTGATGATAAAACTTGGTCTAAATGTTGATAGAGGTATTCAGATTGCCAATAAGTTTCTTGTTGAGGTAAATATTCTTCATAAAATTGTAAAATTGCTTCGTCAATATCACAAGGTTTACCATTTTTAGTGGCTCTTATGGGTTCAACAATATTATCTAACCATATTTGTTCGTATTCATACCCTTTTTTAAAACCAACTGACTTAATTTTTAATTCATAACGGTTATAACCAATAGTACGACTACCTGTTGTGAACTTTATTGTATTAACTTTCTTAAATGCGTTCTCAATTTCTTCAGTTTTTTCTCTATTAAAGTATAAATCACCTTGACCTGTTGTTAAAAACGACGCAGATATAGCTCTAACGTCAACATATTTAGTAAATTCATCAATTAATTGTTGTATTTCCCAATCAATCGATCCAACATAATAAGAAACGTCGTTCGGATTTTTTATTTCAAAGTCAAAATCATACATATTATCAGAAAAAGACTTAGTAACATAAATTAATTCAACAAAAAGTCCGTAAATTTCTATTTTTTTTCCAAATAGAGCAATAAAAAGTTGTTTAACTTGTGTTGGTTCCATTAATAATAAATATTATAATGTAAAAATATTAAATTTCGTCAGGAAAAACAGATCTTGAGATTTTTAAACCAGGTCTTTGTTCTATTTCACCTCTTCTTGGTGGTGCCATTCTTTTATATTTTTCAGTAGGGTATTGAGAATTTAATTTATTTAGTTCGTAATAGTATTTCATTCCATGTTCTTTCAATCTGTTGACAACATCGTCAATCATTTCCATCATTTTTTCTCTATCAACGTCTTCATTAATAATTTTTTTGACAATTCTATTGATGTCTGATTCTGTTAAATTTTTTTTCATTCTAATTCTTTTACTAATTCTTCACATTTATCAATAAATTCCTCAATAACTTTTTTACTATCATTAACAATCCCATCCATATATCTATTATATACTTTAGGACCTAAACTTTCTAACATAAAAGTAATATCACTTTCCATAGATCTATCATAACCGCTTACAAATTCTTCTAAGATGTAACGGATTTTAGACCAAAGAGACCTACCGTAGTTCATATTTTGTATTTCGTGTTTGTGTACGTCAGTAATACCCATTAAAACATCACCAACTTCCTTCTGACCAGGTAATGAAAATAAACTATCGTAGTATTCTGCACCTTTAACTAATTCATGCATTAATAATGGAAGGTGAGGTGCTCTAACTTCTATAACCCAAACACCTTTTTTTGATTTGTCGGGATAAACATCACAATATGCCATACGTCCAGCACCTGATGCTGCCATTCTTTCTAACATTTCTGTGTTTTCCCAATAAAATCTTGAAGCCCCTCTTACAAATCCATCATAATTTTGATATAGACTTGGGTCAATGGACTCAATTTTACTTTTCATTTTCTTAATTGCACCAAAACCATCTAACCAAGCCTTACCTTGTGTTTTAGAATTAATAAAATGTCTTTGTTTAATTCTTTCGTCAAAGTCAGGATCTGTTTCTTTTGCCTTTTCGATTGAAGGTCTTGCGGGTGTTTGTGTTTTCATTCTACCATTAGCACTACCTAACTGAACATCCATAACAATCTTACCTTGATCCACTAATTTTTTAATGTGTGGGTACATTCCATAAAATGTTTCCAATGCAAGATTAACTAATTGTTGTTGTTTACCTGATTCCATTCTCGGTAAACCCATCATTAACATACCTACTTGATTACTTGATGGTGCTGGATTAGTAGGATCGTCATACAATCTTTTACTAGCCTCTTTTGCTCCTTTTTTAAATTCATCAGGTAAGTAATCACTTACGGGTCTTTCATAAATCAATCGATTTCTTCGCATATTAACCTCTCTTACTTAAATATTTTTTTACTAAATCTGCTAAATCACTATTTTCATATTCAGAATCAACATCATCAACAAAAGGCTCACTAACTTCATCTCTGTTTGTTCTTCTCATACCGGCAATTTTAGGTATCATCGGCTCGTCGTCTATTTCTAATTCATATTCAACTTCATCTCTTGGTCTATTATCAATTTCTAATTCGTATTCAATTTCATCATGATCCATAGATGGTCTTCTTCTACCTTGTGGGTGAGTATCAGGATCTGTGTAAGGCAATCTACTTGGATCTCTGTCAGGTCTTCCTGGTCTTGATGGTCTTTCTTCAACATCTCTATCGGTGTCAGGTTTAACTTCAGGTTCCATAACATCAGGATCTGCAAACATAACATCATCCATATCTTCGTCCATGTTAGGGATATTTTGTTCTGAAATAACTTTACCTGGTTTATAACCAAATAAAAATTTCATTTCATTTAACTCTTGTTTTAAATTTTCCATAATTGTTTTTTTTTATAAATATTGTATTATTTGATTAAATTATTAACTCTTTCTAAATAATTAGTAAAATCATTAAAATAATCACTAAAGTCAGTGTTCTTACTGATAATTCTAAATGAACCTGATATTGGGTAAGGATCTTTTATACCTTTTATTACTAAAATTGAAGGTATTGTATACACATTTAAGGTGTTAGATGCCAAAACATATCCTTCTTTATCTGACTCATCGTTTATGTAATTTACCGCAATATAGTCACTATTAATTTTATTAACCATTTCTTGATTAATATTAAGTCTATTTAAAATATCTTCACTAACCACCTCACCAAAATTAGTCATTAAAATAAAAGCAAATTTATTTTCATCTTTTGATTTTTTTATTAGGTCTCTAAAATTAATATTTTGAAAATTTATTTTTTCGACTTTTGGTGTCTCATCTTTAGGTTTTTCTTTTGTAAAGTTATCTAAATCTTCTTTATTTATTTTGACTGTAATATATTTTACAGAAATGTTTTTTTCATTTAGAATCCTTTCTGAGCAAACGATTTTAAATTTAATTGAGTCTTCTTTTTTTATTTTTTCTATTAATTCATCCTTTATATCGAAAAACACATTATAAATAATAAAATATTGTTTTAATGCGTCTATTTTCGCATCTATTACTATTTGATCATAAACATATTTATCGTCATTAGGATTAAATTTTTCTGATTTAGCTTTACCGTAAAATGTTTTTTTGTCTGAGGTATAATTATGACAAGGTTCTTTTATTGTTTGGTCTATATTTTTTTGTTCTTTATTTTCTTTGAACTTAACTTGAATGGTTATTTCTTGTTCGTTTTCTTTTTTATTTGGGACATTTAATTCCTTTTCTTCGTAAAAATCATTTTCATTTGATCTAATAATTAAATTTTCAAAGCTGTCTAATCCTTCGAATTTGAATGTTCCTAACATATCAGTTTCTTGAGTATCAACTAAACTTAATTCATCTATGTCCCCCAAAGAAACCAATTTTAATAAGTCTACTTTAACATTAGGTGCCGGTGTATTACTAATTATATCACTATAATAACCAAATCTAACTACTTTACCTGAAATTGTTTTTTTTACTTGCTCAGTCAATAAACCATACATAGACAAAATACTTCGTCTATCATTTTCTGATATGACAAATCTACTTTTCATTTTCTAAACTTATTAACTCTTTCTACGTGAGAAACTCTAACATCATCTGTGTAAGTGTCATATACGTCTCTATCAATCATTTCACCTTCCCAATATGAATGGTCGGGATAATTTGTTAATTGTTCTTTAATTAAATTTTGTTGATCAAAATATGAATAAACATCGTGTCTCCAAGTTTCAACCGCAGATTCAGTTAGTGTAACATCTAAATTCACTTCATACTTACCTAATTCTGGAACTTTAATACTTTCAGTTTTATAATTAGGGTTAATTCTTACAAGTTGAACATAAAAAGTATAATCGTCCCAATTTTTAATATTAATTCCAATATATTTTAACGAGTCATCTATATGATCACAAATAGTATCATCAAAATTGTTTTCATAGTCTAAACTCTCTTCTTCGAATACTTCTAATAAGGTCGAAATAATTAACCTTAGAGTTCTTTCATCATATTTTTTTGATAAGTCTTCCATATTCTATAAATACATCATACTTCTAATTGTTTATCCACCATGTAATACTGAAACCCAAATGAGTAATAAAGAAAAATTCCTTTATTCCTAAGGATTAGATTTAACTTATCTTTTTCAGATATTTTAAGTCCCACAATTTTTTTATTAGGTGGTAGTTTTCTTCCTGCGTGTTGATTTAATGTTCCTTCCACAGGATCCAAAAAATACTTTAGTTTTTTGATGAGACCTTTTTTGTCACCAACAGTTCCTATATCGTATTTTTTACAAAGTGATTTTATTTCGGGTAATCCCAAGTCGTTTAAATTTTCCATAATACAAAGATAATAAAAAATTACTTTTTTCTGAACTTTCTATTAAGTTTTTCAACTGCCGCCAAAATGTTTTCATCATCGTCAGTTGTTTTCACCAATGAAATCTCGGAACTCTCTTCAGGAGTAATATCTTTTGATGGTAAACCATTAACCACCTTTATTATTTTTTTGTCGGCACCCATTGTAAATTTAACATCTTCGTTTAAATATTTCTTTTCGAAATATGCCAGTTCAGTAAGGATGTTTTTTTGTCTGATTAATTCTTTTTGTCTTTGATTCATAATAGTTTTTTTTATAAATAGTTTTACAATTAATTAAAAATTTAATACAATTATAAAAAAAATAATTTTATGAAAAAAGTAGAAACAAACAGTACTGTGACTGTCAATTACACAGGAAGGTTAGAAGATGGTAGTATTTTTGATTCATCTGTTGTTGAAGGAAGAGAACCATTAACAGCAACTTTAGGTCAAGGTCAATTAATAAAAGGTTTTGAGTCAGGTTTACATGATATGTTTGTGGGTGAGAAAAAAACTGTTGAGATTGAATCTGAAGACGCATATGGTAAGTACAATGATTTTATGATTCAAGAAGTTAAAAAAGAACAAATGCCAGGTGAGGTTGAGGTTGGTATGCATTTACAAGCCGATACACAGATGGGTCCTGTTCAATTCATTGTTAAAGAAATAAAAGAAGAGAGTGTTATTTTGGATGCCAATCATCCTTTGGCGGGTCAAAAACTTATTTTTGATTTAGAGGTTTTAGATATTCAATAAAAATAATAAACCCCCACAGGTAGCGACACTTATGGGGGTTTTTATTGCCGTAGCAATATCGGTCCTAAGCCGTATTTTCAGTATCTTTATTTATAATGTTTTCGTATAATTCATCAGACATTGTAATATTTTTTATAGTCACTCTTGGGTAATCTCCATTCGTAAAATATTTTAAATTTTCATCGATACATTGTTTTATACCATGGTTAAATGTGTACTCCTTTTCAAAAAATATTCTAACCAACCTATCTTTATCAAAATCTTTACCCATTATTTTAAAGTATAATTTAAATTTTTCTTCAATATCTAAAATTTCTATATCAACTTCAGAATACATATAGTACTCGCCAACTGAAATCATCCTTCTTTCCCCAACAATCTTGAATCTATATTCAATCCCATATTTAGGTCCATCAATTCCAAAAAATGGCACAGAACACTCAAAAGTTTGGTCCGATAAAAACCTATTAATTTTTTCTATTTCTTTTTCAGAAAACATAATTCGTAAAACTATTTTACAAAAGATAAAAAATCCCAATCATAATCTAAACACGATTTTGTTATCGCATCATAAAGACCGTTATTATATTTAGAGTACTTTTCTAAATAAGGCTCACCTGTTTGAGTATCAATTGACAATTTAGTTTGACAAAGTTCTTCAAAATCATTGTATTTATCTATAGTGTCTATCTTACCTGTTTCTACCATAGATTTAATTTTATCATATAATAAATTACATTTTTTATTATCAATATAGTTTTGAACATCCCTAACGTATTTAGGTAGTAAACTTTCAATTTTATCTTGTTGGTTTTTTATTTTTTCAATATCTGATTTTTTTACTTCTTCTTTTTCTTGTTTTAGTCTATCCTCTTCCTCTTTTCTTTTTTTTATATTTTTTTGAATCTCTTCTTCCCTACTTTTTTTTTTGTCTTCTTCCTCTTTTTCTCTTAACGGTAATAAAAAATGATAATCATATAAATCATCTATTTGGACATTTTTATGTTTCTGTGTGTATGGATCCCAATTTTGGACCATATTGTCTTTTATTATACGATCACAATCTAACTTTACATGGTCCCCTAGTTTTTCTTGATTAAAGACACCCTTATAAATTGTCCCATCGGGGAATGTTAATTCACCATATTCAATCATACCAAATTCTTTATTGATATGACCAAAATATTTAACATCACCATAAGATGTTTTATATGTTACATCGAAACCACTTTCCGGGTATGGTTCCCCATTAATAAAATACCCATCAAATAATTTTTCAGATAAACTATAAAAATCTTCAGAAGCTGTGTTTTCATCTTCAGGTATTTTTAAAATACCTTTTCCATTTTCACAATCGCCTTGTATGCATTCTTTTTCTATTTGCTCACTTATAAGCATTAATCTCCTAATACGATTGATATTTTCAATAAGGAGTTTGTTCATAGATTAGTATCTTCTTCTAAATCTTCTCGATTCCATTTGTATTCCTTTCTCATCCATAAGTTCTTTCAAGGCGTTTGCAATATCCATAACTTGTTGGTTAGCTTTTTGGAATTCCTCAAAACATAATTTTACGTTTGATGTTACTTCTCCTGTTGAAGGATCCGTTTTTGATTTACATGCTTCAGGAATGTTAGAATAACCTTTTTCAGCAAAAATGTTTGTTAACTCATTTTCACCTTCCTCTTGTTCTTTAATTATTCTTCTAATTAAATTTTCTAGTTGTCTTTGTGTTGCTTTCATAATTTCTTTTTTTTATAAATACTTAGTAATTGATAATAATTCTTTTTCCATTTTTATCATAAGGAATAAAATCATTAGTATAATAAGTTAATTTATTATTAAATAAAAGTGGGTTATATACTATATAATCCCAAAACTTAAACATTAAATTATTCTGATAGTCAATAAAACTATCATCTCTAAAAACATTACCAATACATTCTTCCATTTCACTATCTTTTATTTTTTCTCCGTTTTTTGTTCCTGATAAAAAAATAACCTCAAACGCACAGTAGAAATCCTCACCAAAAGTATTATCAAACTCATAATCTTCAATTTCAATATCAAATATGTAATGATTACCTCCCCTTACTTTGGAATTTATTTGATTAATTTTTCTAATGATGCTGAAAGTTTTAACTTATCTTTTTGATTTAAAAAAACATCTCCTTTTGGAAAGCTAAATGTAAGAGATAAATTAGTTGCTTTTTTATGTAGCTCACGATACGTTTCCATTTGTCCGTTTTTTCCTGATGCAACATACAAACAAAAATCATAAAATAAATCATGGACAAAATCTAAAATGATTGATTTAGAAACAGATAATTTTTGTGGGTTATCTACCACCCAATCAATTTTATCTCCTTCTCTATTAAGATAAGGGGTTAATATAATTCCATTAAAATCATATTCATCTTCCAAAAAATTTTCATAATAAATTTTGATTATTTTTTCATCCATAATAATAAATACTTAATAGAACACAACCGTACCGATTTTTGCACCCATATATCTCGCGTAATCTTTTATTAAATTTTTCAACTCTCCTGCATCCATGTTCAAAAAGTCTTCGTAATTAATATTTAATATACAGTCAAATTTATTTAGGGTATACTCATCAGGTACAAGAATAATATTTTTGACTTCAGGATATTTTTCTTCTAATACTACTGTAAGGATTTTTTTTAATTGATCTTTCATTCAAAAATAAATATTACCCCCAACCAAAATCATCATATCTAACCATATTGTTACTCGGTCTATTTTCAATATTATATTCATTTTTTCTATATTGTCTAGTACCTTCCTCTCTGATATAAAATTCATTTAAATCAAATACTTTAAAACAACCATTATGATCAATATTAATAATTGTTGAATGATAGTCTCTTGGAACAATAAGTTTAAATTTTAGATACGGGACAATGTCAGGAATATACGAATAAAAGGTTTCAAAAAATTCAAATTGTCTTATGTATTTAAAATCTATTCCCAACTTTACTTTATAACATGGGTCAAAAGTAACAGGGTTATATAGTTCATATAGATTAACATCGAATATTAATATTTTATAACCTTCTATATATGAAATAATTCTAAAATCAATCCCTTCATACATAAAAGAAAAAAATTCTTCAATCAATCTATGATAATATTGAAATGGGTATCTTGAATTTGAAAAGGTTCTACTAACTTTTGGTAGGTGGTTTGGGTTAAAGGTATTGTGAAACATACCTCAAAAATAAAAAAATCAGTAAATTATGTCAAACAATTTTAAATTTCAAATGGATTTTCATTTTCAAATTCCTTCGGTCCTTCTTTAGAATATGGGTACTCTTTAAATTGTTTACAAAGACCAAAAAAGTAATTTTTAGCGTCAACCGCTGCGGTTTCTAAAGTACCAATACTTTGGTTTTCAAAAAATCCGAATCTTTTTATTTCTCCAACACTCATACCATTTTTGTCAGATTTGTAAACATCTATAAAAAACATAAAAGGGGTTAGTTCATCAATTTTTCTTTCACCCCAGGCAATTATACTAACACCCACCGTACCATCACCAATAAATGATATGTTCGCATACTCTAAAAATGTATACTCAAGAGTTGAATAAGCATCTTTGAATGGAACTACCTTGATTAAATCGGGTCCATAACTTATAGGGTTTTCAATTGAAAACATACTTTTTATTTCTTTTTCAACTTTATCTTCCCATATTTTTTTAAAGTTGGATAAGGTTAATTTAGGGTTACTAATAGAATCTTTATATGTACAATCTTCAGACATTTTATCAACTGACGGGTTTTCTTTTTTACAACCAACATGTATATGGTCTAAATGATCCCCATCACATCTCCATAAAACTTGACATTTAAAACCGTCATGTCTAAATGTTGTATAATTTTTATTTGCGGGTTTCCAATTGATACTTTTAGCATCTGTCTCTGTTATCCAACCCATACCTAATAATCCCTCTTTAATATTTTCATACCCTCTATCACCATCATTTAGATTACATGGTAAATCAACACCATATTGATATGGTAAACCGCACCAGTGATTGGATATGTTTCCTGAAGCACTAAGTTTTTTCCATCTTTTTTGAGAGCCTGGTGTTAAGTTAGTTAAACTACATATTTCCAACACTTTAGGTAATGATCCCTCCCAATCACCATTGGTTCCTCCTGGACAGATGACACGGGCACCAATACAGGTTGGGTAAGTACCCATAGCATAACCATAAGTATTTATTCCTGTTCCAGGATCTTTTTCAGACTCATTAATTAATGGTTTTACATCACCGATTGTTGACCCAATTAATTGATAAAATCTTTTATTATATTCTAAAATTGTTTTCATATTATAATTATTAATCCTCATTTTCTCCAAAATAAATATCTGATATAACAAAAAATCTAAACCCCATTTCGGCAATTTTTAGTTTTTTAAGGAATTTCATTATCGGTATAATCAAAACCAAAATTATCATAGGATCTTCCAAGAAACTCATGGCCATCATATTTAATGCCAGCATATTCCATTATTTTTTCAACAATATTAGAATTATCAATGGACTCTTCTAACAACCGATTGTTGTTTCTATAGTCCACCATCATACTTACTTTTAGTCCAGAGTTTTCTTCAAACCAAGATTTAAATGATGGATACCAAAGGTCATTAAAATAATAATCTAATTTTTCAAAAACCCAAGGCATAATCTCCAAAGTCCCATCACTGTAATAAATGTACGATGCAGAATCATTTATATAAAATGCAAGCGAACCATGCTTACGATATAAATCTAATATTTTAGGATCACCCCAATTAGTATCAAAACCACTTACTTTATCAGGATTAAAGTCATCATTTAAAAATTGATGAATTAAATTTTCCAATGAAGATTTACCATCAACGGATTCTTTAATCTTCTTTTTCTTTTTTACATTATACTTTCTTGTTTTAGCATCGGTATACTCATATTCTTCACCATCATCATCTTTTTCAACATGGTGTTTATAATCATAATCGTATTGAATGCAGTCACATTTAATTTTTGTATATTTATAAACATATTCAATTAAAACTTCAGAAAATATATCATGTTTATAATATGGAATATAATTTTCAAGGGATTGTGTAAAACCATTTTCAAGTGTTAAATCTTTTTTGCAACCCTTATTACGGAGATCACCTTTAACCCAAATGGTTGCAATATCTTCACCCGATTCATCATATAAATCATGATGGTCAGATTTATCATTATTTTCTTTCCATTTGTCTTTAATGGTTTTAATTGAAAGTTTGCCAACCAATGTTTCAAGAAGAGAAAAAACCAAGAGTCTATATTGTTCTTTTGTAATAATGATTTTCATTTAAAGATAATTATAGAAGGAAATAAAAAACCCCCTATTTGTTGTAGGGGGGTTAAGTTTATTAATATTTTTTTGTAAGTTTTTTTATTTATAAATATATTAATTTTAAATTTTACCCTAAGATTCACACCAAACTGTAAATTTTTTAGTTAGACATCCTATCATTTCGTCTTTCATGTCTTCTGGAATATTATTTGATGGGTATTTTTTTGACATTTCTTTTACAAGGTATTCGAGAACATCCTCCCTTTTTTGTTCACAAATAAAACCTTTTTTTCTTATAATATCTCCGTTATTCGATATTTTTTCCCAAACAGATTCACATCCGTCGGACACAGAAGGTAACTTGATTTGTGGATTTAAAATCGATTCTAGTTCCTTCTGTTCATTAATTACTCGTCTTACAATTCTTGTAAGATCTGATTCTGTTAATCTAATTATTCTTTTCATATTATTATTTTAATATAAATATACCATAAAATAAAAAAAACCCTCATTCGTTGAATTAAAGAGGGGCTGTGGTTAAAGTGTCATCGTATTATCAATTTTGAGTAGTTGGTCTATTATTATTATATGTAGTAGCCAAAGTATCAAAAATTTTATTTATTTCATTAGTTGAATTGTTTATTATAGCATATACTCCTAAACCTTTGTCAGTACCAACCAAACCATCTCCCTCATCATTATATTTAAAACCATATAAATCATCATATTTTCCATCTACGTCTTTAAAATCCCCTACATTGACCAATGAGTCATACAATGCTTTTACCGTTTTTGAATGTCCTGAACTTGAAGTCATCATTATTGTGCTGATATAACCCTTTTTTGGATACATCCTCATTTTAATTATAATTTCATTGTCGTCAGAAAGAAAATTAATACCGTTTCCTTCTGGTAATATTGAATCTTTTTTAAAACCAGTTAACTCCTTTCCTTTTAACAATTTAACAAGGGTTTTTCCCTGTTCCATAATTAATGGTTTCACATTTCCAATAATTGATTGAATCTGTTTTTATATTCATTAATTGTTCTCATAATATATTTGTTTAATTATAAATACTCCGATTTTCTGAAAAATTTTCCAGAATTTTTTTTTGTG
>Ga0194130_10000306_pt1 | contig 97337 bp, 80 predicted proteins | sample TA2KigsurfametaG_FD_160084 | JGI IMG/M metagenome (GOLD analysis project Ga0194130, IMG submission 160084) | Freshwater microbial communities from Lake Tanganyika, Tanzania - TA2015050 Kigoma 12 surface | ecosystem: Environmental > Aquatic > Freshwater > Lake | place: Tanzania: Lake Tanganyika... | reverse complement strand
ATTGTAGAAACGTCAGGCATAATTATAAAAGTTCGGAAAAATACTAATTACAAGTCAACTATACATCAAAGTTCTTCACATCCCGGCAAGGCGGCCAACAAAGGCCCAAATAGACCTGCCTAACAATCTATTATCCCTGCAACGCCGCGGCCCCGCTAACGATCTCGGTAAGCTCGGTCGTAATGGCTGCCTGGCGAGCGCGGTTATACGATATCTTGAGATTTCGCAGCATCTCATTTGCATTCTCGCTTGCCTTGTCCATGGCCGTCATGCGAGCGCCATGTTCAGAGGCATTGGAGTCAAGCACTGCCTTGTAGAGCTGGGTATTGAGGATCTTGGGCATCAACTCGGCCACGAGCAAACTTTTGTCGGGGTCGTAAATGAAATCGGATTGTACAGCGCCCTCCTTTTTCTCGACCTTGGGAATGGGTAGGTAACGCTCCACCACAAATCGCTGGGTGGCAGCATTTTTAAACTGGCTGTAGATGATCTCTACGACATCAAATTCCTTGTTGGTAAAGGCTGTCATTGCGGCGGCAGCAGCCTCCTGTACTTTTTCGAAACGAAGCTGCAAGAAAATATCCTTAAATCTTGCATCCGTTTTGTAAGAAGTCTTGGTGAGGTTTTCGTAGGCCTTTTTGCCGATATTCCAAATGGTCACATTTCCCTTGCTAAAGGGGACAGCATATTTTTCGGCGATGGTGGCTTTGGCCAACTTGATCACATTGGTATTGAAGGCCCCAGCCAGTCCCCGGTCGCTACTGATAACGATCAGCAGCACTTTTTCGATAGGGCGCTCAGCGGCCAGGGTCATTTCGGTGCCGGCCTCACTATTGCTCACAATATTGCTGAGCATATCTTGGAGTTTCTGAGCATAGGGCCTCATCTGGACAATGGCATCCTGCGCGCGCCTTAATTTGGCTGCACTCACCATCTTCATTGCCTTGGTAATTTGCTGGGTACTCTGCACCGATTTGATCCGGTTTCTGACCTCCTTTAACTGACCTGCCATGGTTGTCTGTTTGGGCTGCAAAGTTATGGGTTTTTTTTGGCTTATCTTTGCCCACTTATGCTAGGGTACCTTTCAAAATTATTCGGCGGCAGCAAGTCCCAAAAGGACGTCCGCAAGATCGAACCACTGGTGGGCAAGATCAACCAATTTTTTGCCAGTTATCAACTTTTGAGTAACGATGAGCTACGGGGAAAGACGGCTGAATTCAGAGCCCGGATCAAGACCCATTTGCAACCCATCGACCAAGAGATCGAGGCCAAGAACCAGCAAGCCGAGCAGCTTTCTTCCGAAGATCTGATCGGCAAGGATACTATCTACCAAGAGGTTGACCGGCTTCGTAAAGAAAGAAATCAGCAGATCGAACAGATACTCAACGAAGTGTTGCCCGAGGCATTTGCCGTAGTCAAGGAAGCAGCGCGTCGTTTCAAAGAGAACCCAACACTTCGTTCTGCCGCTACCCCACTCGACCGCGACCTGAGCGTAAAAAGAGATTACATTAGCATTGAAGGAGAAGAAGCTGTTTATAAAAATAGTTGGAGTGCCGCCGGTGTGGGCATTACCTGGAACATGATGCACTACGATGTGCAATTGATCGGAGGTATCGTATTGCACCAGGGAAAGATCGCCGAGATGGCTACCGGAGAAGGAAAAACACTGGTCTCGACCCTACCCGCTTATCTCAATGCGCTGCCAGCGGAGGGCGTTCACCTGGTAACGGTCAATGACTACCTGGCTCGAAGAGACCAAGAATGGAACGGAACCCTCTTTGAATGGCTGGGCATTACCGTGGACTGCATCGACAAACATGCCCCCAACAGCGAAGAACGTAGAAAAGCTTACCTGGCCGATATTACGTACGGCACCAATAATGAATTTGGTTTTGATTACCTGCGCGATAACATGGTGCATAGCCCGCAAGAGATGGTGCAGCGAAAACATCATTTTGCCATGGTCGACGAGGTAGACTCGGTGTTGATCGATGATGCCAGAACACCCTTGATCATTTCGGGACCTGTCCCCAAGGGCGAAGACCAACAATATCATATTCATAAGCCTCGCATACAACAATTAGTTACTGAACAAGAAAAGATCGTTCGTTATTGTCTCAATGAGGCCAAACGACTGATCGCCGAGGGAAAGGATGATCCCAAAGAGGGAGGCCTCTTTTTGTTCCGAGCCCACCGCGGACTGCCCAAATACGGCCCGGTCATCAAATACATGAGCGAACCGGGTATCAAGGTAAAGATGCAAAAGGCAGAGAACTATTATCTGCAAGATCAGCAACGCTTGATGCACGTAGTAGATGAGGAGCTTCTCTTTCATATCGATGAAAAAAACAATTCGGTAGATCTTACAGACAAAGGGCTTACGGCCATTACCCGCAGTGGAGAGGATCCTGAATTCTTTGTGTTGCCGGATATCGGGGTAAAGCTGGCTGAAGTAGAGAAAAGTGGAGCCGATAACGACGTGATGCTACAGCAAAAAGAGGCCTTACTAAACGAATACGCACAAAAGGCCGACCGAATTCACACCGTACAACAACTACTAAAAGCCTATACCCTTTTTGCAAAAGACGTTGAGTATGTGATCATCGATGGCGCCATCAAGATCGTAGATGAACAAACCGGCCGTATCATGGAGGGCCGTCGCTATAGTGATGGGTTGCACCAGGCACTCGAAGCCAAGGAGAATGTTAAGATCGAAGCGGCCACCCAAACTTACGCCACCATCACCCTGCAGAACTATTTCAGGATGTATCATAAGTTGGGCGGCATGACAGGTACCGCTGAAACAGAGGCCGCCGAGTTGTGGAGCATTTACAAACTCGACGTAGTGAGCATTCCTACGCATCTCAACATGATCCGTCAAGATCGTGATGACCTGGTCTACAAAACAAAGCGAGAGAAATATAAGGCCGTTATAGAGGAGATAGAGGCATTGCGCAACGCAGGCAGACCTTGTCTGGTCGGTACAACCTCGGTAGAGGTCAGTGAACTGCTTGGCAGAATGCTGCAACAAAAGAAGATCCCGCATAATGTACTCAATGCAAAACAACATGCCAAAGAGGCGCAGGTCGTGGCCGAAGCCGGATTGGCCGGTGCCGTTACCATCGCTACCAATATGGCTGGCCGCGGAACGGATATCAAACTAGGGCCGGGTGTAAAAGAGGCCGGCGGTCTTGCCATTATCGGCACGGAAAGACACGAGAGCCGAAGGGTTGATCGGCAATTAAGAGGTCGTGCCGGACGGCAAGGCGACCCGGGTAGTAGCCAATTTTATGTTTCGCTCGAAGATGATCTGATGCGTATGTTCGGGAGCGAAAGAATTGCAGGCATGATGGATAAGTTCGGATACAAAGAAGGTGATGTGATCCAACACAGCATGATCAGCAGCAGTATTCAGCGAGCGCAAAAGAAGGTTGAGGAGAATAATTTTGGGATTCGTAAACGCCTGCTCGAATATGATGATGTAATGAACATGCAGCGCAATGCGGTATATAAGAGAAGAAATCATGCCTTGTTCGGAGAAAGACTGGCCCTCGACATCGATACGGCCTTTGCCTCGATCGCCGATGGCTTAGTAGGTTCCTTCCGGGAACAAAGCGACTATGAGGGATTCAAGATGGCTTGCATCATGAACTTCGGTTTGGAGACCGCGATCAACGAGCAGACCTTTTTGAAAGAGGATGTCAATCAATTGAGCGATACCCTTTATCGCGAAGCGATCCAGCGGTACACCGGGCATAAAAAAATGCTGCAACAACAATCAGTGCCCGTTTTCAAGAATATTCGTTTGACACAAGGCCAACAGATCGAAAATGTAGTCGTTCCATTCTCGGATGGCCGAAAAGGATATAACGTACTGGTTAACCTGAATAAGAATATTCAAAGTGAAGGGACCGAGCTGGGGCAATCCTTGGAAAAGACCGTAACGCTGGCCGTTATTGATGAGTCTTGGAAAGAGCACCTGCGTGCTATGGACGATCTGAAGCAAAGTGTACAAACGGCTTACTTAGAGCAGAAAGACCCGTTAGTGATCTATAAAATGGAAGCCTATCAGCTTTTCCGAAACATGACGGGCGAGCTAAATAAAAATATCGTAGGCTTCTTATGTAGGGCTGCCTTACCGCAGCAAGTGGCTGAAACACCCCTGCGCGAAGGCAGACAGCAACGCACCGATATGAGCCGTATGCGAGCCAATAAAGAAGAGGTGGATCGGGCCGGAGAAGATTATGCCGCCAACGAGAACGATCGACCGACTCCTGTTACGGCAGGACCTCGTATTGGACGAAATGATCCTTGCCCCTGCGGAAGCGGTAAGAAATTCAAACAATGTCACGGTAAGGAATAAGGATCAAAACCCTTTCTTTCCTTTCAGCTCGTATTTCTGCTCAAAACGATCGTTGAGTAGTTTATGTTTGTCGGTCAGGTCGATTTTTCTTCCCTGAATATAGGCCGCGGTAACGTTACTGCTGCGCATATCGAGCAGATCTCCATTGCTAACTACCAAGTTGGCGTCCTTACCCACTTCGATACTACCAGTTTTATCAGCCACGCCCATAATACGGGCCGCATTGAGCGTTATAGCAGCCAGTGCTTCTTCTTTACCAAGTCCATAGGCAGCTGCCGTGCCGGCATTGAAAGCCAGATTACGACCCCTGGTCTGTGAATCATCATCCGAAATGGCAAAGAGTACTCCTGCTTTTTGCAATTGGGCCGCGGTCTTGTAGGGCTGGTCCACATCATCATCGGTAGCAGTAGGCAAACTGTGCGGCTGCTGCAATATGACAGATACGCGATGCTGGCGGAGCAGATCGGCTACTTGGTAGCTTTCACTTCCTCCGACGATCACCATATCAACATCAAATTCCTTTACAAAATCTAAGGCCACTAAGATCTGGCGCACGGTATTGGCATGAACATAAAGACGTTGCTTTTTTTCGAGTAATGCCCGAACGGCTTCGAACTTGAGATTCGTTTTTGCTGGTGATGCGATCTGATGATATACCCGAGCCTCCCTAAAAAATGTTTTGAGTCCTTCAATCTTTTCGAGTCCCTCTTTGACAGGATCACCGGCAGCGGGCCCGCCACCAAATCCACCGAAACCACCTCCCCTGCCACCCATGCTCGGACGAGGCAGTAAAGAAGGCATATACACGTGCATACCCGCATCGGTACTATACGCCGCATCTTCCCAATTCCAAGCATCCAGTTGTACGACAGAAGAGCTACCGGCCACAAAATTGCCTTGAGGCACCACATTGGCTAGTAAGATGCCATTGGAGCGAAGGGTATTGATCACTTTCGAATCCGAATTATAAGCCACAATGGAGCGCACGCTGGGATTCAACTCCCCGATCTCGCGTACATCTTGGGTGGCACGAACCGCACTGATCTCGACCAGCCCCAAACTGCTATTAGGCAAAATAAGCCCCGGATACAGATCTTGTCCTTGTAGATCGGTGACCGCGGCCTCGATGGGTATGGAAATATTGTTGCCAACCGCCTCGATCTTACCGTTGGTTACTTTAATGGTTCCTTTGCTGATTACCTGCCCGTTACCCACATGAATAGTGGCATTGGTAAGATAATAGGAACCTTTTTGCTCCTTGGCAGGCAATACGGTCTCTTGGGCACGTATTGCCGCTAATGAAAAAACAAGGGTGATGGTTAAAAATATCTTTTGCATATGCATCTCTTTTTTATTTCTGGATAGTTTCGTCATTATCGATAACCAACAGACCATGGCTATGGCCGTGATCGTGACAGGTGTGCATCAACTGGTAGCTGGGTTGTGCAGGAATAGTAGGCGCCCCCGCTCGCTTTTCGCCATTCATTTTGCGAACCAGTCGTAACCGTTCGACCTCTATTTGCTGCTGCAACTGCTCATCGTGGACCCTGTCAAAGTAGACCGTCCCATCAACGATAGTGTAAAGCGACTTGGCATAAATACTCAGCGGATGATCGCTCCATAAGACAACATCCGCATCTTTTCCCACCCGTAAACTACCTACCTTATCATCGACATGCAGCATAATCGCCGGATTGAGTGTTACCATTTTTAAAGCTTGCTCCTCGGTTACCCCTCCATACTTAACGATCTTGGCAGCCTCTTGATTGAGACGTCGAGCCATTTCGGCGTCATCGCTGTTGATGGCCACCGTTAGACCCACCTTTTGCATAATAGCTGCGTTGTAAGGGATAGCATCTTCGACCTCCATTTTGTAGGCCCACCAATCAGAGAAGGTAGAGGCAAAAGAACCGTGCTCTTTCATCTTATCCGCTACTTTATACCCTTCCAAAATATGGGTGAAGGTATTGACAGTATACCCCATTCGGTTTGCGACTTCCATGGCCGAATTGATCTCACTTTGCACATAAGAGTGACAGGTAATGAATCGCTTTTTTTCCAGGATCTCCACCAAGGCATCCAGCTCAAGATCGCGTCGCGGGGCCAAGGGTGCCGTAAGTCCTTTTTTGTTTTTGGCAGTTTCAAAAGCCTTTCTGTCCGTTTCATAGGTAGCCCAGGCCCGCTGGTAATCTTTTGCACGGGTAAAGGCATCGACCAAGATCTGCTCTACGCCCATACGCGTATCGGGGTAGCGATTATTTCCTAATGGAGAAGAAGAGCGTTTTACGTTTTCTCCCAATGCAAATTTGATCTGACCGGGCCAGCCCATGAATTTAAGTTCTTCGTCTCCGGCGCCCCAGCGCAATTTGATCAGCTGAGTTTGTCCACCGATCGTATTGGCAGAACCGTGCAGAATATGCGAAGTGGTTACCCCTCCGCTCAACTGACGATAGATATTGATATCATCGGGGTTTAAATTATCAGCAATGCGCACCTCGCTGGTAACAGATTGTCCCCCTTCATTGATAGAAGCGGCAGCGATATGCGAATGCTCATCGATAATACCTGGTGTAACATGCTTTCCGGTTCCATCGATCACGCGGGCTGTGGGATCTGCCAGATTCTTTCCGACAGCGGCGATCTTGCCGCCTTTTAACAGCACATCTGTTTCTTTGAGCACGCCCTCGCTCTCATTTGTCCAAACAGTGGCATTGCGGATCAGAATGGTCTCCAACTTAGGTTGATTTCCCTGGTCCCAACCAAAGGCGACAAAGGGGTAAATGACGTTGCCAAGCGAAGGCATCTCTTTTTTCTTGGCAGAATCCATGGCAGGGGCCGTGCTTAACTTGACCAGCGTAGCGGTCCAAGTCAAGGGATTACCCAGCGAATCGGTGCCGACCCCGTTCCACTCGGTACCATTCGAAATTCCACTCAATCGCGTAGCAGAAGCAGGTAAGGGTTGTTCCATGGCCCCCATAAAACGAGCCGGCCCACCGGGACCACCACTTCGTCTTGTGCTATCGGACATGGCCGGACGTTGACGAACAGGTGCCGGAGCAAAACTTATCTTGACCTGCTTTCCATCGAAGCTAAACTTCGATAACAAAGTATCTTTTGCATACACTGTGGCACTACTGGTCGATTTCATTTCGAGTTGATAGGTCTCTTTTCCAGAAGCTGTGTTAACGATCAACTGATACGATCCATTGGCGGCAGCAGCATCTTCCTTAATGGTGTACTTGATCCCTTGTATCCAGTTCTGCAAGAGCAAGGTCTTCTCGTTAAAGAGTGGACCATTGGTCACTAAAAAATTAGCCAGTTTACCCACCTCGAGACTTCCTACTTTATCGTCGATGCCCAGCATACGAGCTGGTGTGCGGGTAAGCGCTTCCAGAGCAGCAGCATCACTTAATCCATACTCTCTTGCTTTTTGCAAGTTGCGGGTAAAAGCAGAGACGTTGCTCAGGTCTGCCGTGGTAAGACAAAAGGGAATGCCCGCCTTTTCGAAGGCTGCGGGTCCGGTGGGAGCCAGCTCCCAATGCTTCATATCGTTTAGCGCCACAAAGCGAGCCTCGGCAGGGTCCTCTACATCTTGAGCGGCGGGAAAATTAAGAGGTAAAATAAAGGAGGCCTTTGTGGCTTTCATATCCGCAATACGCTGGTATTCGGTTTGGCCGGCCTTGATAATGTATTGAACACCAAACTCGTCACCGATCCGGTCTGCGCGCAGCACATTCCACTTGTCACCGGCTTCGAAGATCTGGGGTAAAGATTGATTTTCGTTCCAAGACTTAAGGGTAAGATTGAGACCTTCCTCGGCAGGTTGCGTCTTGTACCATTGGGCATCCAGAAAGGTTTGACGCAGCAACGCAATTGATCCCATCATGGAACTGGGATAGCTTTGCTGTGAGCTGCCCTTGTTGAAGGAGTAATGTGCAGATGCTTTTTCTTTGATGATGATCAGATTTTCTTTTTCGTTGGCCAGGGTAACGGCAACACCCGTACCTCGGGCGATCCCATCGCGCACATGCGAGAGCACAGCACCAAATCCCAACTCACGGAGGGCCTTTGCCTTGGCATCGTCGGCTGCAAATTGTGTGTGGGCCTGCACATCACTGCGAAGGGCCTGGTTCCAACCATAGGGACCTTTTTGGGTAGACTCGAGTTGAGAGGGCCTCAAAAAATCAAATCCGCCGCCGCCTCGAGTTGCTGCAGCAGCAGAGGGAATTCCATAGTCAGCATATAGGTCAATAAATGAAGGATAGATGAATTTTCCCTTGCAATCGAGGGGAACGGCCCCTGCCGGAGCGGGCAAGCCCGTGCCAACCGCTACAATACGGCCATCTTTTATAACGAGCGTGGCATCCGTGAGGATAGTGCCGGCCTCCTTTACCAAAGTGGCATGTAATAAGGCATAATAGCCGGAACGCGGGTCGGCCACTCCATTTTCCGGAAAGGTGGCTTGTGCCAACAGCAGCCGGGTGCTGAGAAGGATCAGCAGGGTACAAAAAATTCTAATAGAGCCCATGGTTGGATTTTTATGAAAGTTAACTCAATCGGGCAAAAATGATAACTAATTAGTTTTATTTTTAGCCAACAATGTCTTCCATAAAACCCATTCGGCCCGCTCTCTATAGCCCCTCTCTTTTGACCGCACCTCCTGTTGATCAAACGGGCGTCGAAGAAAGGGCGGCCCGGTTTACCAAACGAAGTATTAAGGGCGACAGCAAGATGCAGGGCTTACTCCTAACGCTCAGCATGATCGACCTCACCACCCTTGAAGGAAAGGACACTACTGGCAAGGTCGAGCAGCTCTGCTACAAAGCCCTTCATTTGCATGACGCTTTCGAGGGGTTGCCTACGGTTGCGGCCATTTGTGTATATCCCTCACAAGTGCGAACAGCAAAGAATGCTCTGGGGGGCTCAGCCGTAAAAGTAGCGTCCGTTGCCACCGCCTTTCCGGCCGGTCAAAGCAGTCGCTCCATTAAACTCTCCGAGACAAGATTTGCCGTAGAAGAAGGAGCCGATGAAATTGATATGGTGATCAGTCGGGGCGCTTTTTTAGCGGGAGAATATGCGTTTGTATTCGATGAGATCGCGGCTATAAAAGAAGTTTGCGGACAGGCAAGATTAAAAGTGATCTTAGAAACAGGCGAGCTAGGCTCACTCGACGAGGTAAGAAAAGCCAGCCAGTTGGCCATAGCCGCAGGTGCCGATTTTATAAAGACCTCCACCGGAAAAATTCAACCCGCAGCCACTTTACCTGTAACCCTGGTTATGCTGGAGACGATCAGGGATCATTACTATAAGACCGGAAACAGAGTGGGCATGAAACCGGCCGGTGGAATTTCTACTTCGAAGCTGGCATTACACTACCTGGTCATGCTCAATGAAACCCTGGGACCAGACTGGATGCATCCCCATTGGTTTCGTTTTGGCGCCAGTAGCCTGGCTAATAATGTGCTGATGCAAATTGCAAAAGAAAAAGAGGGCTGTTATCAAGCCCCTCATTACTTCAGTGTAGATTAATACAACCCATGGCAACAAAAAATAAATCAACCATCAAACCCCTGCGACTCGGTGCCGGCTGGAAATATGCCCCCGCACCTGAATCGTCAGCTTCGGCGCAGATCCAACATCAATACGAGCTGTTCATTGACGGAAAATGGCAGCCTCCCAAAAAGGGCGCCTACTTGGAAAGCATCAATCCTGCTACAGAAAAAAAATTATATCGGGCCGCCGTCGCCACAGAACAAGATGTGGACAAGGCCGTGGCCGCCGCCCAAAAGGGTTTTGATAAATATTGGAAAAAAATGTCGGGCAAAGACAGAGGAAAATATATTTTCAGGATCGCCCGGCTGATGCAAGAACAAGCTCGCGAACTGAGTGTGATGGAGACACTCGATGGCGGAAAACCCATTCGAGAAAGTCGTGACATTGATATTCCATTGGCCTGTAACCATTTTTTCTACTATGCAGGATGGGCCGATAAACTGGAATACGCATTGCCCAACAGAACCGCAAAACCCCTGGGGGTAGCGGCTCAAATTACTCCCTGGAATTTTCCCTTGTTAATGGCCGCTTGGAAATTGGCTCCGGCGCTGGCCACCGGAAACACGGTGGTATTAAAACCGGCCGAAACCACTTCACTTACTACCCTTAAACTAGCCTCCATCATACAAGAAGCCGATCTTCCTCCGGGTGTGGTCAATATATTGACCGGTGCCGGCGAAACAGGCAGTGCGCTGGTTCGTCATCCGAATATCAACAAGATCGCCTTCACCGGATCGACCGCCGTAGGAAAATGGATCCAACAAGAGACCGCAGCCAGTACCAAAAAGCTGACGCTCGAATTAGGAGGCAAGGCCGCCAACATCGTATTTAGCGATGCCCCCATCGATCAAGCAGTGGAGGGCGTGGTAAACGGTATTTTCTTTAACCAAGGTCATGTCTGTTGTGCCGGCTCTCGGTTATATGTTCAAGAATCGATCGCATCGGTCTTTATTCAAAAACTTAAAGACAGAATGGCCACCCTGCTGGTAGGAGATCCCATGGATAAAAATACTGATATCGGCGCCATCAATTCGGCAGCGCAACTCGACAAGATCAATCAATACATTCGGCTTGGGAAAAAAGAAGGAGCGCACCATTACGAATCCGATGCTCGCCTTCCGCAAAAAGGATTTTTTTGTCGCCCCACTCTCTTTACTAAAGTGGCACAAAGCAGCCGGCTGGCACAAGAAGAAATTTTTGGACCCGTGTTGGCCATTCTTACTTTTCGCACCGAAGACGAAGTGATCGAAAAGGCAAACAATACTCCCTATGGACTCAGCGCCGGCGTATGGACCGATAAGGGCTCTCGTATTTTTAATATGAGCAGACGACTCAAAGCGGGCGTCGTATGGGCCAATGCCTACAACCTGTTCGATCCGGCTTCGCCATTCGGGGGCTATAAAGAAAGCGGATATGGAAGAGAGGGCGGTTGGCATGGCTTATATCCTTATCTAACCTTTTAACCCACGAGCATGAAAAAAGCAAACGATAGAATTGCGGTATTAAAAACCTATAAACTTTACATTGGGGGGCAGTTCCCCAGAACTGAATCCGGTAGATACTATGCGGCACTCGATGCAAAGGGTAACAAGATCGCCAACCTTTGTCTGGCTTCCAGAAAAGATTGTCGCGAAGCGATCGGTGCAGCAAGGACTGCCTTGGGAAACTGGAGTATGCGCGCCGCCTATAACAGGGGACAGATCCTTTACCGCATAGCGGAAATGCTGGAGAGCAGAAAAGATCAGTTTATAGCAGAGTTATGCGCACAAGGAATGTCCCGTAGTGCCGCACGAAAAGAAACAGTGGGAGCCATTGACAGACTGATCCATTATGCAGGGTGGTGCGATAAATACCAGGCCCTTTTTAGTACGGTCAATCCGGTAGCCTCGAATCATTATAATTTTTCGGTTTGTGAGCCCATGGGCGTGGTGGTGCTTTTTGCCCCCGAAAGTCCGCTGCTGGGACTCGTCAGCGTACTGGCTCCATGTATCGCCGGCGGCAATACAGCTATAGTAATTGCCCATCAATTCAAGGCACTATGCGCTATTAGTTTAGCCGAAGTGCTCAATAGTTCAGATGTTCCAGTGGGAGTGGTCAATATACTAACGGGAAACCAGGCAGAGTTAATGCCCTGGCTGGCAGAACACAAAGACGTAAATGCGATCGTACAGTCCCAGAAGGATCCGTCCCTGCTTTCGGATCTTAGAAAAAAAGCTACAGGCAATCTAAAACGCGTTATCCATTGGCCCGTTATCGACTGGCACGATACAGCCGTACAATCGCCCTATCGGATCACAGACCTGCAAGAGATAAAGACCACCTGGCATCCGATTCAGCAAATAGCAGGATCTGGATCTTCCTACTAAAGGGGAAACGAAAATGGTCAACTACCTTTGCCAGATGCGGCACTTTTTTTTGATCGTATTCATCGGACTGGGTTCCTTGAGCATGGAGCCCCTGATGGCACAGGACAGTTTATTTATTAAACCCCTGGAGAATGGCAAGGTGAGGGTCCAAAAAGATCCTCGGCTCGATTGGCTGATCACTAAACAGATCCAGGTCAATGAAGAGACCAGCCGACAAAGTAGACGACAAGATAAAGGCTTCAGACTGCTGGTGATCAGCACTACATTGCGCGAGGAGGCCCTGGCAGCCAAGACAAAGGTCTATACTTATTTTCCTGAGCTCAAGGCCTATCTCTTTCATCAATCGCCTTATTATCGTGTTAAGGCCGGAAACTTCAAAGACCGAAAAGAAGCCGAAGCTTACCAGCGCAGACTTGAGTTACTCTTTCCAAAAGGAGTTTTTATTATCAACGATATCATTGAGGTCAAACTCAGGGGATCGGCCGAAGAGGATCCCGCTTCTCAAAATTGATTACTTCCCTTCGCTGCTTCCCTTATTTTTGCCCCATGCAAGATCAATTTTTGCAATTAGCCCATCAGTTTGCAGCAGATATAATCGCATATAGAAGGCAATTGCATGCCCATCCGGAGTTAAGCTATCAAGAATTTGAAACAGCTGCCTTTGTAAAAGCCACTTTACATTCTTTTGGCATCGCTACCCAAACAATGGCCACTACCGGCGTAATTGGATATATACAAGGAAAGAATCCACAAAAAAAACTGATCGCCCTTCGAGCCGATATGGACGCCCTTCCCATTCAAGAAGAAAATGACCTACCGTATCGCTCGACCAAAGAAGGTATCATGCATGCCTGCGGACATGATGTGCATACAAGTTGCCTTTTAGGAGCAGCGCGTATCTTACAAGAGACCCGTTCGCAGTGGGAAGGCACCGTCAAACTGATCTTTCAGCCCGGCGAAGAAAAAAATCCAGGTGGCGCCTCTTTACTGATCAAAGAAGGTGTACTGGATTCCCCGACACCCCAAGCCATCGTAGCCCTGCATGTTAGCACCGTTTTGGAGACAGGAAAATTTTCATTTCGAGCAGGCAAAGTAATGGCCAGTGCCGACGAGATCTATATTACCATCAAAGGGAAAGGGGGACATGCCGCATCACCTCACTTAGCGACCGATCCTATTTTGATCAGCGCGCATTTGATAACAGCCCTTCAACAACTGATCAGCCGTCATAACGACCCCTTCAACCCCTCTGTTTTATCTATCACGTCGATACAGGGTGGTAACACCACTAATGTGATTCCCGATAAAGTAGAGCTAATGGGTACGTTCAGGGCCATGAACGAAGAGTGGCGATATAAGGCCCACCAATTGATACAGCAAGTAACCCATCAGGTGGCCGCCTCCATGGGCGCAGAGGCCCTACTGCATATTGATATTGGATATCCTTGTGTACATAATGATGAGAAACTGCATCAGCAGGTCGTACCCTTAGCCGTGCAATTAGCCGGAGAAAAAAATATCAGCGAAACGGAAGTTCGTATGGGAGCCGAAGACTTTGGCTTTTATGCGCAACGCATCCCCGGTTGTTTTTTTAGGCTGGGTGTCATGAATCGTTCCCTGGGCATAACGCATGGGGTGCACACCTCGCGGTTTCAGGTTGATGAGGATGCCCTGGCCCCCGGTGCCGCGATGATGGCCTGGCTGGGAGCCTGCATAGAGCCCTGAGTCCCAGAAAGGCCAGAATAGGATCTCACCCCTGTTTTTATCGTACCTTGCAAGTCATTTCAGCCGTATCGTATTGGAGTAACTTAACACCAAATTATGCAGCACGACCTCCGCAAACAACAGGCTCTTGAATATCACGCCAAAGGACGCCCCGGAAAAATTGAAGTAATTCCCACCAAAGAAGCAAAAACACAAAGAGACCTCTCCCTGGCCTACTCCCCCGGAGTAGCCGAACCCTGCTTGGAAATAGCGGCCAATAAAGAAAACGTTTACAAATACACCGCTAAGGGAAACTTGGTAGCGGTGATCAGTAATGGAACGGCCGTATTAGGGCTGGGCGATATCGGGCCCGATGCCAGCAAACCCGTTATGGAAGGAAAGGGAGTGCTGTTCAAGATCTTTGCCGACATCGACGTTTTTGACATTGAGATCAACGAGACAGATCCTGAAAAATTTGTAGAGATCGTAAAATCCCTTGAGCCCACGTTTGGGGGCATCAATCTCGAAGATATCAAGGCCCCCGAATGTTTTTACATCGAAAAGCGGCTGAAAGAAGAAATGAGCATTCCGCTGATGCACGACGACCAACATGGAACTGCCATCATCAGTGCTGCGGCCCTGCTCAATGCCTGTGAATTACAGAAAAAAAAGATAGAGAAACTTCGCTTTGTGGTCAGTGGTGCCGGGGCGGCAGCGGTCGCCTGCATGAAACTATATGTGGCACTGGGAGCTCGCAAGGAAAATTTTTGGGTATACGATAGCAAAGGATTGGTGCATGAGAGCCGTACCGATCTGGACGAACTAAAAAAAGAATTCGTTGCCAAAGGCAAGAACATGAGTCTGACAGAGGCAATGAAAGATGCCGACGTATTTATCGGATTGAGTAAGGGGGGCATCTTGAATAAAGACATGGTCAAAAGCATGGCGAAAAATCCGATCGTTTTTGCTATGGCGAATCCCGATCCCGAGATCAGCTGGGAAGAAGCCATCGAAGCCAGAAAGGATATCATCATGGCCACGGGCAGAAGCGATTATCCCAACCAGGTAAATAACGTGCTAGGGTTCCCCTATATTTTTAGAGGCGCCCTTGATGTAAGAGCCCGGCAGATCAACGAAGCCATGAAGCTGGCCGCAGTAAAAGCCCTAGCCGAGCTCACCAAAACACCCGTTCCAGATATTGTGAACATGGCTTACAACGAAGCCACCATCAGCTTTGGTCCAAATTATATTATTCCAAAACCACTCGACCCTCGCTTGTTGGCTACGGTAGCACCCGCCGTCGCCAAAGCGGCCATGGATAGCGGCGTTGCACAATTTCCTATCAAGGACTGGGAGCAATACACCACCGATCTAAATAAACGCCTGGGACTCGATAACCAAGTGATGCGCGCTATTGGTAATAAGGCCAGAAGAGACCCTAAACGCATTGTGTTCGCAGAAGCGGACAATATCAAAGTACTAAAGGCCGCACAATTGGTCTTTGACGAGGGCATCGGGTTTCCGATCTTACTTGGTAATGAAGAAAAGATAAAAATGATCGCCGAAGAGAATGGAGTCGATCTGGAGGGACTGCCGATCTATGACCCCCGTAGCGATAAGATGGAAGAAAAAAGAAATCAGTACGGTGATCTTTTTTTAGCAAAGCGTAGTCGCAAAGGATATAATGCCTATGAAGCCAGAAAGGTGATGAAAGATCGAAATCACTTTGGCTGTATGATGGTAGAATGCGGCGAGGCCGATGCGATGATCTCGGGACTCACAAAAAATTACCCCGATACCATTCGACCCGCTATACAAGTTATCGGCATGGAAGAAGGTGTCAGCAAGATCGCCGGGATGTATATGATGCTGACCAAGAAGGGGCCTTTGTTCCTGGCCGACACCACTGTTAATTTTAACCCAACAGCAGAGGAATTGGCAGAAATAACACTCTTGGCTGCCAAGGAGGTCAGACACTTCAATATCACTCCAAGGATCGCCATGCTCAGCTATTCGAATTTCGGAAGCAGCGATTCTCCCGAAGCCAGGACAGTAGCCCGGGCCCGTGCGCTGATCAAAGAAAAGAACCCCACCTTGATCGTTGACGGAGAAATGCAAGCCAGCGTAGCGTTCAATAAAGAGCTGATGCAAGAAAATTATCCATTTTGCGAATTGGCAGACAAAGATGTTAACGTACTGATATTCCCTAATCTTGCCGCCGGCAATATTGCCTATAACCTGATGAAGGAATTGGATACCGCCGATGCGGTGGGCCCGATCTTATTGGGTCTGAAAAAACCAGTACACATCTTACAGCTGGGCAGCTCTATTCGCAGTATCATCAACATGGCGGTCATCGCCGTGGTTGATGCGCAGCAAAAATCAAAAACCCAAACGCCTACCCAGGAGATCGTTAAGCAATCCCGTTGGTGGAAACGTTTTCGCAGTACTAAAAATGGCGCCTAAGCATGAGTTTGCTAAGTGACATAGGAAGATTTATGTTGATGCTTAAGGGGATGTTCAAGCGTCCTGAGAAGGCCAGTATGTATTGGAAGGAGTTGATGCGCCAATGCATGGAGATCGGCTTCGGCTCGTTGGGTATCGTAGCGATCATATCCGTATTTATCGGAGCGGTGTCTACCATACAAACAGCCTACCAGTTGGTGAGTCCACTGGTGCCGCTCACCACCATTGCCCAGATCGTACGAGACACCGTGATCCTTGAATTTGCACCAACGCTGGCTTGTATCGTATTGGCCGGAGTGGCCGGAAGCCGAATTGCCAGTGAGCTGGGCAATATGCGGGTCAGTGAGCAGATAGACGCTCTTGAGATCATGGGCGTCAATACAAAGACCTATTTGATCTTGCCAAAGATCGCTGCGGCCATGCTGATGATTCCCTTACTGGTGATTATCGCAATGGCCTTAGGGATCTGGGGTGGTCGGCTGGCCGGTACGGCCGCAGGCATTATCTCCCCTACTATTTTTGACAAAGGATTGGCTGACGACTTCTTGCCCTATAATGTTTTCTTTGCCCTAACAAAGGGCTATGTCTTCTCGTTTATCATCTCTAGTGTCCCTGCTTTCTATGGATACTATGTACGGGGCGGGGCTCTCGAGATCGGTAGGGCCAGTACCAAGGCCGTGGTCGTTAGTTGCATCCTGATCTTATTTGCTGATTATATATTGTCGGCCCTCTTACTCTAATGAATACATGATCGAGGTAAAGAACATACAAAAGAAATTTGGCGATAAGGTCGTTATCGAGAATGTAAGCGCTCAAATGAAACCGGGGCAATGCAATCTGATCATTGGAGCCAGTGGAAGTGGAAAGACCGTCCTGATGAAATGCATGGTGGGATTATTGACCCCGGATCAGGGCGAGATCTGTTACCAGGGAGAGAATTTCTTCTCTATGCGACAAGAACAGCATACCGCCATTCGTAAAGAGATTGGAATGCTTTTTCAGGGTTCAGCATTATTTGACTCGCTCTCAGTAGAGCAAAATATCATGTTCCCGCTTGACATGTTTACGAAAGATACCTCGGCCCAAAAATTAAAAAGAGTCAACGAGGTGCTAGAGCGCGTGAGTCTAAAAGATGTCAACCATAAATTTCCGGCCGAGCTGAGCGGGGGGATGAAAAAAAGAGTGGCATTAGCCCGGGCGGTGGTGTTGAACCCCAAATATCTTTTTTGCGATGAACCCAACTCGGGGCTTGACCCGCAAACCTCTCTCGTTATCGATAAATTGATCAAGGATCTGACGGTGGAATTCAATATCACAACCGTGGTCAATACTCATGATATGAATAGTGTGATGGAGACGGGCGATTACATTTTGTATATGTACCAAGGAAAAAAAGAGTGGGAAGGGACCCGTCAGGATATCATTTTCAGCAACAATAAATTACTGAACGACTTCATCTTTGCCTCCGAATTTCTGAAAGATGCCAAGGATATGCGCATGCTGGAACAGACCGGAAAGATGCCCAACTTTCGGAATATGGATGATATGATCAAGCCCTGATCTGTACAAATCCCTACCTTTGCGGCAAATTTTAAGAAGTTGAACTATGAGCATTCTTATCAATAAAAATTCTAAAGTGATCGTGCAGGGATTCACCGGCACGGAAGGTAGTTTTCATGCTTCTCAAATGATCGAATACGGCACCCAGTTGGTGGGTGGTGTGACGCCCGGAAAAGGCGGCACCAAGCATCTGGATCGCCCTGTCTTTAATACCGTGTCCGATGCCGTAAAAACAACAGGAGCCGATGTAAGTATCATTTTCGTACCCCCTGCTTTTGCAGCTGATGCTATTATGGAGGCCGCTGAAGCGGGCATAGCACTGGTAGTCTGTATCACAGAGGGTATTCCTGTTCAGGATATGGTCAGGGTAAAAAATTATTTGCTTGGTAAGAACACCCGCCTCATCGGGCCCAACTGCCCGGGAGTCATAACGGCAAATGAATGTAAAGTTGGTATTATGCCTGGTTTTGTCTTTGTAAAAGGACGGGTGGGCATTGTCTCCAAATCGGGCACCCTTACTTACGAAGCCGCTGACCAGGTGGCCAAGGCCGGTTTGGGCATTTCTACTGCCGTAGGTATTGGCGGAGATCCAATCATTGGCACGACTACAAAAGAGGCCATTGAGCTCTTTATGCAAGACCCCGATACCGATGCAATTGTAATGATCGGAGAGATCGGAGGTGGCATGGAAGCCGAGGCGGCCCATTGGATAAAATCAAACGGCAATAAAAAGCCCGTGGTAGGATTCATAGCCGGACAGACGGCCCCTCCTGGTAGACGAATGGGCCATGCCGGCGCCATCGTGGGCGGTGCAGACGATACGGCCGCTGCCAAAATGAAGATCATGAGCGACTGTGGCATTCATGTGGTTAGCAGTCCGGCCGATATCGGTAAGAAGATGGCCGAAGTCTTAAAAAAATAAATGCGTCTTTTTTCTTTATTGGGCGTTTGGGCGGTAGCCGTTTTTTTTTCTCTTACCCATGCTCAGCCTTTTGTGCAGGCCGAGGCTCAGCTCCCTTCTTTTTTCTATCAGGGAGATCAGCCAAAGATCCAGTTCTCTCTATACAATGCTGGAGATAGAGAGCAAACCGGAAATTTGCAACTAGAACTTTTTGACGCCGTAAAGAAACAACCGGTCGACGGATGGTTCTATAACCAATTGGCAAATCAATACTTTACACTAGCCCCGGGAGAACGCTCTTTTGTTCGCTTTCCTGTAACGATACCCCATCTTTTCAGCGGAAAGGTAGATTGGCAGTTGACTTTGCGTTCAGATACGACCCGCCAGGTTATCCATGGTTCTGTTTTAGTTCTCCCTGCCATTGAAGAGGAACAAGTAATTGATGCCGAACAGGTAGTAGGAGCTAAATTGGGAAGACACCTACTAAGCCATAATACGCTCAAAGGAAGAGCACAAGAGACAATAATAACCCCTTTTTCTATACAATCTCTTGGACAATCCATTATCGTTCGCTTTAAGCTTAGCTTGGGAAAGACACATGATAGTTGTCGTTTGGAGATTCCTTTTTCGGCCGGACTACAACCGACTGGACGTGTATCGATGCATAAAAAAGGGAATTCAACGCTTCGCCATCTTCAGACCCCGAGCGACACGGCGATCATTACTACTTTTTACGGACTTACGCCAGGCACATATCAATTTGACTACTACTTTCAAGCGCGCTATCCAGGTCAATTTCTACTTCCGGCCAGCAGGATGTTTTTTTGGAAGGTTTGGCCGAGACAGATGACAACTACAAGCAACAGGATCGAGATCGACTAACCTTACTCGCATCGCTTCTTACCTTTATTGTATGAAAACAGAATTTCTGCTCGTGGGTCAGGGGCTTTGTGGAACCTGGCTCAGTTATTTTTTAGAGCAAGAAAAAAGAGATTTCATCGTACTCGATCCAGGCCATCTTCCCAATGCCTCACTGATGGCAGGGGGATTGATCAATCCGGTTACAGGCAGAAGGCTGGTTACCACCTGGCTAATCGATGAACTAATGCCCTTTGCCCAGTTACATTATACAGAGTTGGGGCAACAACTTTATTCCGAGCAGTATTCCCATTCTCCTCAACTGATCGAAGAGCGAAGCATCCTACAATTCTTTTCTCACCCTGATAGCGCTAACATCTTTACCGTACGAGCCACTGAACAGCAGGATTATTTACACCGCCCAACTACGGCGCCCGATAGCGCTCGCTTTTTTGATCCGCTCTTGGGGCTGGGGCTGATCAAAAAAAGTTATCAGATTGCACTAGACGTACTATTGCCTGCTTTTAAAGATAAACTACGCAAAGAAGGTCGATTACTGGAGAAGAAATTCAATTACCAGGCATTGAAAAAAAGCAGTAACGGATTTCGCTTTGAGGATATCGAATTCGATCAATTGATCTTTTGTGATGGCATCGGTTTACATGACAATCCGCTCTTTGACCATCTGCCTGTAGCCCCGGTAAAGGGAGAGGCTCTGATCGTACAGGCTCCCGGATTACCGGCTACTCATATTTTTAAAGGTCCGCTTACCATGACCCCCCTTAAAAGAACTGACCACTGGTGGGTTGGCTCCAGCTATGAGTGGGACTTCACCGATGCGCAACCCAGTGAACAGTTTAGGACTTCCACCGAGCACAGCTTACGACAATGGCTCAAAGTCCCCTTTACCGTTGCTGATCACTGGGCGGCCATAAGACCGGGTTCTAAAGAGAGACGCCCCTTTGTCGGAAAGCATCCTCAAGAACCCCGTATCGGATTGCTAGGCGGTATGGGCACCAAGGGCTGCTCCTTGGCCCCTTATTTTGCCCGACAGCTGGTGCAACACCTCCTTTACGACGCTCCCCTGCATCCGGAAGCCGACTTGGGTCGATTCAATATAAATTGACCGCATTTTTTTTCACAACTTTCTTACCTTTCGCCTACTATGTCCGATATCCTACCAGCATCATCCGATAGCCTCCACTCGATACCCGCCAAGTATCGTAAAATGGAGAATCTGCATATAGTCTTTTGGATCATAAAAGATATCAGTTGGTGTCTGGGTTGGACCTTTTTGGGTATCGGCATGATCGTTCCAACCTTATTCGTAGCTATTTTTATTTCTTGGCGCACACGCCATATTGTCTCTGAATTAGCCCATAACCTGGCTGTTACCTTCTGGATCTGTGCTAACAGCACCTGGATGATCATGGAATTCCTTAAAAAGGACGAAACGATCTATTTTGACCTGTTGACCGGAAAGCAACTATCATTGATCCCCTTTGCCATCGGCTCATTGATCTTACTTAACTATTATCTTATTCAACGTCCTAACGAGATCCATAAAAAAGAACAACTACTCTTTGATCATTTCCCTAAGTCTAAGTCTATGTATAGAACGCATACCTGTGGAGAATTACGCAAACAAGATATCGGCAAGCAAGTACAACTAGCGGGATGGATACAGACCATTCGTAAATATGGTGCAATCACCTTCGTAGATCTGCGCGATCGCTATGGCATAACGCAACTGCTCTTTGGAGAACAGATTAATGCAGAATTAGAATCGACCCCGCTTGGTCGTGAATTCGTAGTGCAGGTTACCGGAAAAGTAATTGAACGCAGCAATAAAAACCCACAACTGCCCACCGGCGATATCGAAATCGATATCCTCTCGTTTAGCATCCTCAATAAAGCGGCCGTTCCGCCCTTTACCATACAGGACGACACTGATGGCGGAGACGACCTGCGCATGAAATATCGCTTTTTAGACCTAAGGAGACCCTCCGTACGTCGCAATCTCGAATTACGCTACGCAGTAAATCGGGCCGCGCGAACCTATTTGCATCAACAAGGGTTCATGGATATCGAGACTCCTTTTTTGATCAAATCTACGCCCGAGGGAGCACGCGATTTTGTTGTGCCCTCGCGTATGAATCCGGGCCAGTTCTATGCCCTGCCCCAATCGCCCCAAACCTTCAAACAATTGTTGATGGTAAGCGGATACGACCGCTACTATCAGATCGTAAAATGTTTTCGAGACGAAGACCTGCGGGCAGACCGTCAACCAGAATTTACCCAGATCGACTGCGAGATGTCCTTTGTGGAGCAAGACGATATTCTCAGCATGTTCGAAGGGATGATCCGCTTTATTTTTAAAGAAGTCAAGCAGCTCGAGTATAGCGAACCCATTACTCGTCTTAGCTGGGAAGAGGCCATGTGGACCTATGGCAATGATAAACCCGATATCCGTTTTGCCATGCCCTTGCTGAATCTGAAAAAACCCGACACAGTCTTTACGGACAAATCGGATCAGCGGCCCCTTATCGAAGGCGCCCAGTTTGCAATTTTTGATGCGGCCGAAACTGTGTTGGCGATCGCGATACCCGGTGCTGCCGAGTATTCGCGTAAACAAACCGATGAGCTGACACAATGGGTACAACGCCCACAATTGGGAATGAAAGGCATGGCCTTTATCAAATATCAAGCAGATGGTACCTGTAAAAGCAGTATCGATAAATTCTACTCACCAGAGAGATTACTAGCCCTGGCAAAGGCCGCTGGAGCGCAACCGGGAGACCTCATCTTATTGTTGGCCGGCAAAGAAGAGCGCACACGCAAGGCCATGAGTGAGCTTCGTCTCGAAATGGGAGAGCGGCTGGGACTTCGTAAGCCCAATGAATACAAATTATGTTGGGTCCTTGACTTTCCATTATTTGAATACGATGAAGAAGGGAATCGTTGGGTGGCCCGTCATCACCCCTTTACCTCGCCCAAACCCGAGCAGATCCAAACCATGATCCATCACCATCCTACCATAGAGAATGCTGCGGATTATCTTCGCCACCCCTATGCCAGTATCAAAGCAAACGCCTACGACATGGTACTCAATGGAAATGAGATCGGGGGTGGCTCCATTCGAATTTACCAGCGCGAGCTACAAGAAAAAATGTTCGCGGCATTAGGTATGGACAAAGAAGAGCAGCAGCACAAATTTGGATTTCTGTTAGGCGCCTTCGAATACGGTGCTCCCCCGCATGGCGGGATCGCTTTTGGCTTTGACAGGCTCTGTGCCATCCTTGGAGGGAGTGAGAGTATTCGTGACTTTATAGCCTTCCCTAAAAACAATGCCGGAAGAGATGTGATGCTTGATGCTCCCGCGACGATCGACGAAAAACAATTTGAAGAACTACAGATCCGTCTGGACTTAAAAAAAGATTGATCTCTTTTCTCTTACCCATTTAGTAATTGCTCCAGCGCTCTTCTCACTTTTTCCGGAGTGGGTAGCATGGCCTTTTCTAATTCGATGTTCATGGGCACAGCAGGCAGATTCAGCGCTCCCAACACTTCTACGGGTTGGTCGAGCGCGGTGAAGCATTGTTTACTGATCCGGCCGGCCAACGCTTCGGCAAAGGAATTCAGTTGCTGTTCTTCAGTAAGCACCAAACATTTTCCATGGGCACTGACTCTTTCGAACACCAATTGCTCATCGAGAGGATATAGCGTACGTAGATCGATGATCTCAATTTGGCCCGGCAGGGTACGACTCGCCTCTTTAGCCCAATAGACCCCCATCCCATAGGTAACCACCACAGCTGATTCTCCAGAAGCGATCTTGCCCTCTACAGCGGCTTGTACCACAAGACCTTTTCCCAATGGAATAATATAGTCCGCATCTGGTTCGGCCGTACGAGCCTCTTCGGTACCAGGCACTTTACTCCAATATAATCCCTTGTGTTCGAGCATCACCACAGGATTGGGATCATAAAAGGCGGCCTTCATTAATCCCTTCATATCGGCTGCCGTAGCCGGAAATACCACCTTGATACCTTTGATCGACAATAAGGTACTTTCTATCGATCCACTGTGATAGGGCCCTCCTCCACCATACGCTCCCGTGGGAACCCGCAAGATCATGGAGACGGGAAACTTTCCGCTGCTCAGGTAGCAACTTTTAGAGAGCTCTGTTACCAATTGATTAAACCCTGGATAGATATAATCAGCAAATTGAACTTCGACAATGGGACGTAAACCGGCGGCCGACATACCTGCCGTAGAACCTACCACATAGGCTTCTTGAATGGCCGTGTTAAAGACGCGGTGCTCCCCAAAGATATCAGCCAGCGTAGCCGCTTCTCTAAAAACGCCACCTAATCGTTTACCAACATCTTGCCCGTAGAGCAAGGCCTCAGGATGTTTTTGCATGATCTCCCTTATGGCAAACAAGGCCGCATCGACCATCATGATCTTAGAAGCCCCGGCGGGAGATCGTTCTCCCTTTTCTACGGTAACGGGCGTTGGCGCGAATACATGCTCGCTAACGGAGACAATTGCGGGCTCGGGAGCCGCCTGCACCCGGCTAAAATCGTCTGCCACTGTTTGAGCGGCGCGATTTTCTATTGCGCGTAGCTCTTGCTCCGCTACGCCAAGTGACAATAACCGATTTCGCAATTTGGGACGCGGATCGTGCTGAGAATGGTTGGCATACTCGGCCTGATCACGATAAAACTCCCTGCGCACACCACTGGTATGATGCCCTAACAGGGGTACTTGTGCATGCACTACATAAGGCTTTCGATGTTGACGGACCAGCGTGCTTACCTCTTTGAGTACACTTAACGAAGCTTCAAAATCCGATCCATCTACTTGCACTCTTCCCATTCCCTTAAAGCCAGCCGCATATTCAAATGCATTCATAGCCCTGGCCTCCGCAGCCGTTACGCTGATGCCCCAGTTATTATCCTGTACCAGATAAATGATAGGGAGTTGTTTAAGCACCGCAAATTGAAACGCTTCGCTGACCTCTCCTTCGGTAACACTGGCATCTCCCAATGAGCAGACAACAATGGGTAAGGTAGAAGCCTTCATGAAATCGGGCCTCTTTTCTTCGCGCAGACCCGATGCGGTTGGCCCCGATGGACTGCCCTTTACAGATCCCTCATCTTGGATCGCTTCTTTTCGTTGCAAGGTTTCCCAATACTGTATCGCCTGGGCAATTCCCGTTGTGGGGATCACTTGCATACCCGTGGCACTGGATTGATGAATGATGGTGGGCTTATCTTTTCCCTTGTAAGAAGGATGTGCATAATACTCCCTTCCCCCTGAAAATATATCATCGCCTTTTGCCAGTAATTGTAACATGAGCTCGTAGGGGGTAAATCCCAGACCAAGCAAAAGACTTTCATCGCGATAATACGGACTAACAAAATCGTGGGGCTGCAAACAAAAAGCCGTGGCCAATTGGATCGCCTCGTGGCCACGCGACGTGGAATGTACATACTTACACACAGACCGGTTCGCCTCATAGATATCGGCCATGGCATGCGCTTGGCACATCAGTTCAAAGGCACGCAGCAGATCGGTAGCGGAATTCATGTGATAGCCCTACAAAATTGATAATTCAAATGCGGAATCGTCCTCGACAAAACCTTCCAGCACATCGCCGGGCTCCACGGGCCCTACACCAGCGGGAGTACCGGTAAAGACCAGATCGCCGTGCTCGAGTGTAAAATACATACTTATATGAGAGAGTAAGGTCTCAAAATCAAAGATCATCTGCGCCGTACTGGCCTGTTGCACAATGACCCTATTCTTATAAAGACAAAAATGAATATCCTTCTTGTTAGGAAACTGATCAATCGGCATCCATGTTCCTACCACGGCGGCACCGTCAAAGGCCTTGGCCTTTTCCCAAGGCAATCCTTTTTCCTTTAGCTGCTGTTGCAGATCGCGCGCCGTAAAATCAATACCGGCGGTGATGGCATCTATACAAGACAAAGTCTCTTCTTTTTTGAGCTGACGGACGGGCTTAGCGATCCGTAGTACCAACTCACACTCATAATGGATCTCATTGGAAAAAGACGGGATCGAAAATGGAGTGTCCGGACTGGACAATGCCGTGGCCGGTTTGATAAAGATAACGGGGTCACTGGGCACTTCATTACCCAACTCACGGGCATGCGCCACATAATTTCTTCCGACACAAACGATCTTCATAGTAAATTTTTCAGGTAAAACTCTTTTGATTGAATTGATTCATGGCCGCTTCAAGCCCTTGGCTGGCTATCACTTCAATTGCCTCTACGCAATGAGCGATCTTGTCGGCCACTTGCTTTTCTTCGGTGCTCTTCCACTTCGATAGAACAAAATCTGCCTGTTTACCCCTGGGATAATCACTTCCTATCCCGAAACGTATCTTGGGATACTGAATCGTTCCCAGCGATTCCTGTATACTCTTTAATCCATTGTGGCCGGCATCACTACCGGAAGGCTTTATACGAATCTTATCTAAGGGGATGGCCAGGTCATCGACCACTACCAATACAGAAGAGGGTTCTACTTTTTCTTTATCCATCCAGTATTTTACCGCCCGGCCACTCAGGTTCATGTAGGTGGTGGGACAGATGCAAACGAACTGCTTACCCTTCCACTTTATATCGGCGACATAGGCCAAGCGGTCTACCCGAAAAGAACCCTGATGTCGCTGCACAAATGCATTTACAACATCGAATCCGATGTTATGCCTGGTGTGTGCATATTCATCGCCCACATTACCCAATCCGACCAGAAGTATTTTCATGATGATACGGAGTTCAAATATCGGGTATCCTCCATAAAAAACCCGCATGGTTGGATGCGGGTTTTATAATCAACGAAGTAGTTGACGTTATTTTTTTGCCGCCGCCGCAGGTGCTGCAGGAGTCGCCGCCGCACCGGCAGCAGGAGCTGCACCAGCCGCAGGAGCCGCCGCCTCTTCTTGCTTCAGCTGACGCGTCAATACGACAGAAGCGATTGGAATACGGGGGGAGTTCAACACCTCAAATTCAGCGATCTTGACATCCTCCACACGGATGTTTCCGTTCAGTTCCAAGTTGTCGACATTGACCTCGATCTGCTCGCGCAAATGCTTGGGATAGGTCTTTACCTTGAGTGTTTTCATTTTGGTGACCAGCTTACCTCCATCCTTTACCCCTTTTGAGGCTCCCACGAATTTGAGAGGGATATTGGCGATCACTTTTTTATCCTCTACCAGTTCCAACAAGTCAACGTGGGTAAGCTGATCGTCCACTTTGTCGAACTGCAGGTCTTTGAGGATGGTCTTGTAGGTTTTGCCGTCGAGCTTTACCTCGGCTAGCTGGAAACTTGGTGTGTAGACTAAATTTTTGAAAGCCGCAGCAGGAGCATAAAAATTGATCTCCTGCGCACCCCCGTAAATTACACCAGGTACCATGCCCTGAGAGCGGAGTTGACGGGTGGCTGTTTTGCCAAATCCGGTCCTCAGTTGTCCTTCGATTGTAATTGTGTTCATGCTATTTTGTTTTAATGATTCACTTGTTCTTGAGCTGCGAGTGAACAAAGAGGCTGGTGATGCTCTTGTTCTCGAAAGCGTTTCGAATAGCCACCGCAAAAAGATCGGCCACTGACAACACTTTTATTTTTCCACCCACCGCTTTTACCGGGATCGTGTCACAAACCACGAGTTCTTCGAGCACGCTGTTTTCGATATTCTCGTAGGCCTTACCACTGAGCACGGGATGCGTTATAAGGGCCCTCACAGAACGAGCTCCTTTTTCTTTGAGCAATCCAGCGCTTTTAGCAAGCGTTCCGCCCGTATCACAGATGTCATCGATCAATAACACATCGCGGTCCGTAACATCCCCGATAACTACCATGCTGGCAATTTCATTGGCCCGCTTCCGGTGTTTATCGCAGATCACCATCTCTGCATTGAAATAACTGGCAATCTCGCGGATCCGGTTGGTAGCTCCCACATCGGGGGCCGCAAAGGTAAGATTTTCCAGCTTTAAACTCTCTATATATGGGATAAAAACCGCATGACTGTCCAAGTGGTCTACCGGAATATCAAAATAACCCTGAATCTGGGGGGCATGCAGGTCCATCGTAATGACCCTGTCGGCCCCGGCAGCCACTAACATATTGGCTACCAACTTACTACCAATTGCTACGCGGGGCTTATCTTTTCTATCCTGCCGGGCATATCCATAATAAGGGAGCACAGCTATCACCTTGTAGGCCGAGGCCCTGCGGGCCGCATCGATCATCAGGAGTAACTCCATCAGGTTGTCGGTGGGCGCATAGGTACTTTGGACCAAAAAGACATAATCTCCACGCACACTTTCCAGAAAGACCGGACAGATCTCACCATCACTGAATCGCTGGATATTGACCTTGCCCAATTGGGTGCCATAGCGTTTACAGATTTGCTCGGCCAACTGCTGAGAGCCGGTGCCGGCAAAGATTTTAGCGTGTTGCATAGCAGAGTATAAACTAGTGGTGCGAAGATATTGATACCCCCAGACAATACCGATGACCTCTTGAAATAATTCTGCACTATCCCCTTGCGATCGATATCCCCAAAAACTATACTTACACGATGAGCTCACTTGCGAAATTTCCGGTATGCCCTCCCGAAGACCGACCCCGCGAAAAACTATATCGATGGGGCTGTGAGCAACTAAGCGATACCGAGTTATTAGCCATTTTGCTACAATGCGGTAATCGGCAACGGAGTGCCCCGGAGCTGGCAACTGAACTACTGACCCTGGCCAAGTACAATTTAGCTGAACTATCCCGCATGCACCCTTTACAAATGGCCAAGATCAAAGGGATTGGCAAGGCTCGTGCCGCGCAGGTAATGGCTGCTCTTGAACTCGGCAGAAGGCGGCATGCCGGACCACCCCTTCAAAAAACACAGGTCAGTAAAAGCAGTGATATTGCCCGTTTTTTACAAACCAGTTTGCAAGACCGGCAGCAAGAGGTCTTTGGGGTTCTCTATCTAAACCGTGCCAATCGGATCAATCATTTTGAGATCGTTAGCGAAGGGGGCATTACCGGAACGGTTGCAGACCCACGCATTATTCTAAAAAAAGCATTGGAACAAAACGCCGTTAGCATTATCGTATGTCACAATCATCCCTCCGGAAACTTACAGCCCAGTCGGGCGGACGAACTACTAACACAGCGATTAAAAGAGGCGGCGCAGCTACTCGACATCCACATGCTCGACCATGTGATTGTTAGTGAGCAAGGTTATTACAGTTTTGCGGATGAGGGGCTGATCTAAGTGGCAGATCTGAGTGGCTGATCTAAACGACTGATTTGAGTGGCTGATCTGAACGGATCATCTGAGTGTCTACAGGGCAAGCGACAGCTCTCGGAGCGTAACCCGAATCAGGCCTGTGCCGTAGGGCCTCCAAAATTAAGCGGCAGCTGAATTTCCTCCAGGTCCTTTATAGGACCATTGACGGTCTCATATTTCTGAATATTCTCCGTCAGGGCACGCATCAGTCGTTTGGCATGCTGTGGCGTTAGAATAATTCGAGACTTGACACGGCTTTTGGGTGTGCCGGGCATCACATTGACAAAATCGATAACAAACTCCGCATGAGAGTGTGTTATGATGGCGAGATTCGCATACTCCCCTTCCGCTACTTCTTCAGAGATCTCGATGTTGAGCTGATTGTTTTCAGGTAAATGTTGCTGATCCATGGCTTTGATAAGGTAGTGATGATAGAAAAAAAAAGGAGCTGTAATTAATACAGCTCCTTAAAAAGTTAATCAATAATATTATCTGGAGCGCACAAAGGTGAGCGTATCACTCCATCCACGATTGGTAAAATCTTGTCCAGGACCTGTAAAGTAATAAAAATAAGCATAAATAGTTTTGGTCGCAGGATCAAATCGGCTGACAGGGGCTCCGGCACCAGTGTGCATTAAAATTGGAATGGCGCCACCAGCATTGAAGATATTCGTTGCAATGTCGTTAGTAGTATTAAATTCCATCACAGGGGAAATGGCACCTCCATACCAGCTTACCGCACCAACTCCTGTTCCAATTGGATGGCCGTATGAACCAGCGGCATTAAAAAAGAAGCGAACGGTATTTACGCCTGTGGTGTGCATTTCCATATCTACATCGTAAGGAAACTGATAAGGTGAACGGTTGTGAGCTCCTTTCATTCGATAGAAGCCATCATACTTATTCTTAACAGATATCAATACAATAATAGAGTCCTTACCAGCGGATTTCGTAAGATTACCAGCACTTGTCAGGGCAAACCCTAACGCATATTTTCTACTAAGATCCCACTTGCCCCCATTAAGGTTGATAGTAAATTCCCGGGCAAAATCGCCAGCATTAAAAGTCGAAGAATGGATATTTCCGGCACGAGTAATAGAAGGATGCAAGGTGTATATACTATCAGGCAACAGAGCAAAATTTGTTCCATTGGCAGCATTATATCTGGTGACGAGTCCATCTACACGCGTCAACACTAATGGGACAGATTTTTGAAGATTCTCAGCTGAGTTAGCATCCCTGCGAACGCTGAAAAGTGAAATAGGCTTAATATCAGAGAAAGGGCTCAGGAATACCTGATTTTCGCTGGCCTCAAGGATCTTGACAAAAGTCTTTCCCTCATCCCCCAGCGGATTCACTTCCTTTTTGATACAAGAAAACAAGCCCACGCTCAGAACCAACAGAAAGAAGATCGAGTTTTTAGTATTCATGACATTACTATTTAAAAGTTGTAGTTAGCTAGTTATTGATCCCACCAAACTTTGGTATCCTGTGTATCACCGCCAATGGCAGCCGCAGCGGCCGTAACGGCAGCTGTGTTGCTTGCATAGGAAGTTTGACCATAGGTATACCTTCTGGGAATCTGTCTTGAGCTGTTGGTAGCATCCTGTGCAGGGGTAAGTGTGGGGAATCCGGTTCTTCTCCAGATATTCCAACCACGTAATCCGTCAGGGTAAGCAGCAATGTACTGTTGAACGGCAATGTTACGGATATTGGCACCGGTGCCGGCAGGATTCGACAAGGCAACATTTGGTTGTGTAAAGTAGCTTCCCGCAGGTACGGAAAGTCCCCACTGCTGAAAAGAGATCTCGATACCAGCCTGGTAAAGCGATCCCATATTCTCAGTGGTCCAACCTCTATCGGCGGCCTCAGCACGAAGCAAGTGAGTTTCAGCTGCAGTTACAAGCGCAACTCTACCGTTTTGCTGACGATTAGACTCGCTCAAAATACGAGACCAGTTTGGATTAGCTTGGCACCAAGGATCTACATAGCCTCTCACACGACCATAGGGAACTCCAAGTGTAGAGCTTCCGAAAGCAGCTTGACGGCCATCACTCAAAGAACTCATAACCCCTACCATGACATCACTTTGACCAAAGTCACGACGCCCGTCATAAAGACTGAACCATGGAGAGCGGTAATTTCCGCCAGGATAGGCAACCGTAAAGTTGTCGGCATTGGAAGTAATGGTGCCACCCGCATCGGCCAGCGCGGCACGAAACTCGGTTCCGGCCCAGGCAGATCCTGCAGGGAATCTTTTAGATACCTGAATAGCTAGACGAAGACGGAGCGTGTTGGCCAGTCTTTTCCATTTGGCAACATTGCCTCCATAAATGATATCACCAGAGATCGCAGAGGTGTTATCAAAGGCAGCTACCGCCTGGGTAAGTTCTCTCATACAGCCACGGTAAACGTCTTCTTGCTTGTCGAAAGCAGGCGTTTTATTTCCGATCAAGGCCTGGGAGTAAGGGATATCACCCCATCTGTCGGTAATCGTGCTAAAAATGTACGCCTTTAAGATACGAGCCGCCTGCGTCATGTTGTTGCTGGTGTTCGTATTGATGATATTCTGAAGATCGTAAAGTGATCCGGAATACTCACCCTCAAAAGATAATTGAGGTAAAGAATAGAGGGATACATCGGTGTACTGAGTTTCTGAAAAATACTGGCAATACAAACCTCCACGGGTTTGCGCACCATATCCACCCAAACCGGCTTCTACGTTGGTAAGCAGCGCAGGAAGAATGGGACTGGTGGTGGCAGCGGGATTCAAGTTTGTGTCCCCAAAGTCAGAGGAATATCTTTTACAACTTGTAAAAAACAATCCGAGTGTCAAAGGCAGAACCAAGGTCCGCTGTATACTGAAGTTTCTCATATTACTGTTCATTTATAAGTTAGGTTCTTGTATACGGTTTAGAAGCTGATCTTAAGGTTAGCACCAAGACCTCGTGTGCCGGGAAGATTTCCAGACTCACCACTAATGTTAGAGATCTCAGAGGGATCAAAGTCATTTGTTTTAGCATAGATCAGCAATGGGTTACGAGCCACCAGGGAGAGGACGGCACGTTGTGCCCAATCGATACCCCACTTCTTAATCGGCAAGGTATAACCCAAAGAGACTTCGCGCAATTTAACGAAGGTCAAATCGTATACATAAGGGTCAAAGGTTCTGTTATAGTAGAGGCCGTGGAAATACTCCTGAGCATCAACATATCTATCTACCTTATTACCGTTGGCATCTACACCAAAAACGTGCACACCACCACCGTCAGCAACAGCATCCCGGATAGGGTTACCCTTGTCGTTTACGGTAGCTGTTCTGGCAGTAAGTCCAGAGAAAGATCCCCACATGTTAGACAGAGAGAAGAACTTTCCACCGATTTGCCAGTCAGCATTGGCATTAAGCACAAAGCCTTTGTACTCAAGCTGTGTTTGGAAACCTCCGGTATGCTTGGGGAGAGCACTTCCATAAAATACGTTAGGATCGTTCACATAGAAACCGTTGGCATCTAAAACGGGTTGACCATTGATGCGCTTGATTCCATTTCCGAAGATCTGACCCCAGTCGCGACCTTCTTGGTGAACCATGTAAGGTCCGGTAGAACCCCACATTCCTTCGATCGAAATTCGAGAAGTTCCGGGAGCGATCGATACCACCTTGTTTTCAGCCAAGATACCCCAAGTGGCATTGATCTCCCACTTCAGGTTCTTACCCCAAACAGGGCGGCCCATGGCTTGGATATTATAACCACGCTTAGTGATAAGACCAGCATTGGTTAGCAAGCTGCTGAAACCACTGGTGCCGTTGATAGGAATAGTAGTGGGGAAATTTCTGTCATCCCCTGTCCAGTATGTAACGGAAAATCCAACACGATTTTTCAGGAAACGAAGATCGAGTCCGATTTCTTTTTGTTGCGTTACAGAACCACTGATATTGGGATCGACCAATTGGTCAGGTGTTGACATCAGGAAGTTTCCGTTCCATTGAACAGACCCTACACCGTAGGCGAAACCAGGATAACGGTAAACACCGATTCCAGTTGGTACTTGTCCCATTGAAGCTCTGAATTTACCAAAGCTAAGCGGCTGCCACTTCAGCAGATCACTGAATACAAAGGAGAGTCCCGCTGACTTGGAGAGAATGAATGACTTAGTGGGGGGAAGATCAGACATCCAGTCCTGACGCAAGGTGAATTCGGCAGTCAGGTAGTTTCTCCACGACACGTTACCAGTGGTATAAAGGGCGCTATAGCGATAATCACTGCGTGAATTACCTACACTAGGCTGGTCTTTTGAATTACCAATGGTAAATAAGTTAGGAACATTCAGGCCGTTAACAGTACCGGCGCTGTTTCCTTTTTGAAGCTGACGCAAGATATCCGTACCGGCATTGACTCCGATGTTGAATTCCTTGATCCGCTTATTATAAGTAATCAATAACTCCATGTTGGTACGATTGGAGTTGGAAGTAGAGGTTCCATAATATCCGCGACACTCAGGACAGTTACCCTGTGTTTGCGTTCCACTCTCATTAAGGTCAGAATAGTACATGGTCTCGCTCCACACATTATTGTGCTGCTTACGATACGTTGCTTTTACACGAAGATTATCACTGATCTTATAAGCCAATGAGATGTCTCCAAAATAACGATCGGTATTGGTAACGGGCTTAACCAGGTCGAACCACTTGTAGAAACTATACCAGTAGTTACCGGCATAGAAGTTTCTGGTATTAGTGGGGTCGTAGGCAGTAGGATTCAAGTGATTCCAGCTAGCCCAGATACCAGAGGGAGTGCGAAGATCCTTTAACTCTTTAATGATGCCCATGTCGAGGTTACGATGGAACCACTGGTTGAAAGAACCGGTAGTTTGGTTAGAATAACCGTCATCGAATTCACCTTTTACGATCTGGGTAACATAGTTGAAGTTGATAGCCGCGGTCAAACGAGGTGTTACATCAACCGAAGCGATCATATTGAAGGTATTCTTCTTCAGAGAAGACTGAGGGATCAATCCTTTTTGATCGATATTACCAAATGACATTCTGATATTGGCATTATCGGTGGCCTTTGAAATGCTCACACTATTATTGAGCATAAGACCTGTATTGTAGAAGTCCCGTGCATTATTGGGCTGAGGCACAAGCTTAGCCGTAGTACCGGCATAACGATGGCCATCATACCAAGAATACCAAGGAATATACTCTTGACCTACCATGCGGGGACCCCAGCTGGCATCATCAGAATAATCATGATAGTATTTGCCATCCAGACGCTTCCATGATTCAGGTTGTCCGGCTTGCCAATTGTAACGAATCAAATCGCCGCTGGCACCACCGGCATATGAGTTTTGATAATTAGGGAGAACGTAAACATGATCAGTTTGCACACCCAAGTTCACATCGACACCAATTCCTTTTTGTCCTTTTTTAGCTCTTTTAAGTGTCATAACGATAGCACCACCGGCTCCCTGAGGGCCGAATACCGCAGCAGCAGCTGGCCCCTGGAGAACGGTTACGTCTTCGATATCATCTAAGTTGATGTCATTAGGATTGGGCAGAATGGTTCCGTCAACAACGTAGAGGATACCTTGACCACCACCGAATCCGGACTCACCACGGAGACGAATATTACCAGTACTTCCCAGTTTAGCTGAGGACTGGCTTCTCACTTGTATTCCAGAGACTTTACCGGCCAAGGCGTTATTCAGGTTGGTCTGACGTATTACGTTCAGCTGCTCTGAAGTAACTACCTGGGCATTGGTAGCAATGTTGCGCAGATTCTTTCTGATGCCATAACCACTGGTTACTACAACTTCGGCAGAAGCGGCAACGTTTCTTTTGACCTGAACTCTGATGGCGTTGTCTGAACCCACTTTATACTCTGTTGTTTCGAGTCCGACACCTGATACCACCAGCACATCGCCGGTTTTAGCAAGCAAGCGAAATACTCCGCTGTTGTCGGCAGCGATTCCTTCACGCGTTCCTTTCAGTTGAACAGTGGCACCGGGAACGGCGGCTCCGCTCTCATCGACAACGGTACCCGTGATCGTCCGGTTCTGACCAAATGCTAATAATGCAGTAAGCATTAACATCGTGAACAGTGATGCGATTTTTCTCATGTTGACGTTAATTTTTAAAAATTTAAAAGCCTTGAAAGCCAATTGAAATTGCCCTAAATTTTGGTATTCAGGTACAAACTATTCAGGCATTGGAATGCCCCGAATAGCTTTGGCAAGATAAACCTTTTTTTAACACATTGTTAAAAAGGTGAAAATTTTTTAACAGTCTCGTAATTAATGGAGTTTCAGGCGTAACTGCAGTCTAAGGTCTTGTACCCTGATTAACTTCTTATGCAAGGAATATTGGCTTTGAAAACTAAATAAAGAATTGTTATTCAATACTTTACTAATACTTATCCAGCAGTTGGATCCGGCTCCGTAAAAAGCTACCACCCCAAATCCGGGCCTTAAATAGGGGGTTATGGCATAAATTCTTGATTTATAACTTTTTGTGTCATAAAACTGACTCCGAAACGATCCGTCAAACCCGAACAAGATGCGCTTGCATGACAGATCTGCATAGAACAAAAAGCCCCTCTCTTCTTGTTCACTAGGGAGCGGGCTTATTGAGGCAGGCAAAGAGTTAATACGGAGCCATTCCACCCTGGCCCTCAAACTGAACCGCTTAGTCAAGAGATAAGAAAGCTGGCCTCTGCCACTAACTCTGCTTGCTCCAGGGAATGCAGAAATGGGTTCATCCTCCGTATTCGATAAATCGTTTTCTTGCTTGCTCTCCTTTCTATACCGGAGCAGTAACTCCGTTTTTTTTTGCGGGCGGTAAGAAAGCTGCATCAAATAATCTTTCCCTACCGCTGGCGCGTTCAATCTATAACGAAGCCAGGGGTGTATATATATATCGGCAAAGGCCTCTATACGAATCTGAGGAGTCGGCAGAAGTGTAAGGCCCCCAAAAATACCGCTCTCCGTCTCTACCGAGGAAGACTCCATAAAAGCATTCGCATACATGGACCGGTAGCGAAGGGAGACTTGCCGCGTCAATAAAAAAAGATCGATCGTTGGTGAAGGCGTTATGATCAAGCCAAGCACCCAAGCCAATGCTCTGTTAGCATCAAGAGCCACCTCCCCAAAACCATGTACGTTCCTTTGCGTAATGGAAAAATCAGCACTGGCATTGAACCAGTTTTTGCCGCGCACATCAAATACGTTTCTGGGCTCTCCATTTGGCACCAAGGGAAGTGCAAAATAATATCCCACCGTATTTAGCGAAAACTCCATTGCCCTCCAACGCAGTGAAAGTCGCCCACCAGCCGTAGACTGCCTCAGTGCGTTTCTTCCGCTCCGTTCACTTGGGGTTCGATGATAACCGCTGGTGCTGATCGAACCAATCCCTTGCCTGCGACCGGCAGTATCATACAGCACCCTTCCGGAAAGTAAACGGCGAGAAATAAAAAACGAAAAAGAAAGCGATCTCCACTGCAGGGTAGTGGCCACTCCCCTATGAAAATTGACCTCGCCCGAAGAACGATGTGGCCTTAACACCGGACCTTGTCGCTTGAACCAACTCATCTCAGCAGACTTGCCAAATGCCATGGACTGCCATTGTAACAATCCCTGCCCCAAATTGACCGTAAAGTCGCCAATTGCTACTGACCTGATCAATTCTTTTCCTTGGTAAAAAAAATGAAACCCAGCGTGATCAGAAAGAGGATTCCTCTTGCGGAATAAGACCTCCCCGGGATCTTTCTCTACTAACCACCCCGCCTGCCAACGATTTTTTTGAAGGCGATGCCAAAATAAAATTCCTTGCACCTTTCCGATCCAGTTAGTATTGTCGTTAATACCCCTGCTACCCAGACCACTTACCCGCATAACTATATCGTGGCTGATACGCCCCTTTGCCAGTAAGTCAGAAAGCGGACTAAGGCCAGGTGGCGCTACCCTGACATAGGGCTTTAGTTGCCGTATGAACACAGGACTGAATCCTGCTATTGCTTGTAGCTCGTTTAGATGCAGCAGCGGCCCAAATAATTGACGATGCAATAATAACCTGTCGATCAGGATATCGGGCAATAAACCCGATCGTTGCAGCTGGTCTTTGGAGGCTTCGTTCAGCAATAAAGGATGTTCGAGAAAGCGGGTCCAATCTTCGAAAGGATCTTCATCCGAAGCAGCAGGCAAATCGGCACCGACACTGTTTTCGATCAGGGGCTCTACCGGCAATGGAATAACTTGCGATCGTAAATTCCAGCAGGGAAAAAGAAATGCCGCTATAAAAAAGGAGGATCCAATCTTTATCTTCTTGCACATTGGATCAGTACTGCTTTTCTTTTTTCATATACAGGAGATTCATTCCGTTACTTACTCCCACAAGCGGATAATATCCTGAATGCAGCTGCAGCCTCCAATGAGAACCCAGCGCCAACTGCAAACCAAACCAAAAAAGCGAGGGCGATCCTGAAAATCCAGCTGTAAATCCCAGTTGGCGATGCGGCTGGTACTGAATTGAAAAAGTGCCGGCCGCGGGCCATGCCCTTTGCTTGGAGACAGAAGCTACCAACTGCATTTTTTCTGAGACGCTGTAAGCAAGCAAACAACGAAAGACCGAGAAGTCCTGTTGGCTATTCCCAGTGGAAGAACCCATTGGAAAATAGTGGAAGGAAAAAGAAGTGCTGACTGATTCACTAATTGGAAATTCCAATCCAGCTGCGCCAGCAGGAGTTAATATCGCTTGAAAATGACTGGCTTTTGTTCTACGGATGCCAAGGGAAGCGCCAAATGAAAGATCATGCCCTATTTTTCGTCCATGCGTTACAATAAACTGCTGCTCGTAAGAAAAAGGCAAACCCTCTTGCCCGATCATGATCGCCCAAGCCCCCTGTTGAACAGGTGCCACCAACGAACTACTAAACTCCATCCAGCTTGGTGCTAAAAAGCGCTGCTCTCCTCCTACTGCCCATTGTAGCGAAGTGGCCGACGCAATAAAAGCGGGATTAACTGCTGTCGCGTAGGGATGAATTGCCGGGGAGGCCACAACAGATCCCATGGCCCTATAAAATTGTACAGAGTAAAGTAAGGGCTGTGTATAGCCCCGGAGGTTGAAAAAGAAAAATAATACGATCAGACCTCTTGAAATAAATCGTATCCACCACCTTTTAGATGCGAAAGACCACATGGGATAATTATAACAACCTCCTTTATGCTGGTCAAGGGGGAAAAACAATGGAGAGTGGTAAAATTTGCAGATAATAGAAGTTACCTTTGCGCCATGAACATACTTGATGGAAAGATAGCCGCTGAAGCCGTAAAAGCAGCCCTTAAAGTACAGGTTGCTGAAAGAGCCGCTGCCGGAAAAAAAATTCCACACTTGGCGGCCATCCTCGTTGGTAATAACGGTGCCAGTGCCACTTACGTGGCTGCGAAAGTGAAAGCCTGCGAGCAAACCGGATTTATCTCTACGCTTATACGTCTTGAAGAAACCGTTACCCAACAAAAATTGCTGGAAACCATCAAAGGCCTTAATCAAGATCCTGATGTGGATGGTATTTTAGTTCAGCTTCCCTTGCCGGCACAGATCTCCGAACAAGAAGTCATCGATGCCATAGATCCACTCAAAGACGTGGATGGCTTTCACCCTGTCAATGTGGGCAAGATGGTGCTGGGCGTAGAAGGTTTTGTGCCTGCCACGCCGCTTGGCATCATGTTATTGCTTGCGCACTATAACATCAATACATCTGGTCTGCATGCGGTAGTAATTGGAAGAAGCAATATTGTCGGTCGCCCTATGAGTATTTTGCTTAGTGGCAATGCGCAACCTGGAAATTGTACCGTTACGCTTTGTCATTCCAAGACAAAGGAACTGACCACCCATTGTCAACAAGCAGATCTGATCGTGGCAGCACTTGGCAAACCGCTATTCCTAAAAGCCGATATGGTCAAAGAGGGTGCTATCGTAATCGATGTGGGCATCACCAGGATCGACGATGCTACCCGCAAGAACGGATTCAGATTATTGGGGGATGTAGAATATGAAACCGTTGCTCCAAAATGCAGTTGGATCACCCCAGTTCCGGGTGGTGTGGGCCCCATGACCATTGCAGCCCTAATGAAAAACACATTCTTGGCCTGCTCCAGAAAATAAATCATACATGCGATCCGTTTCTGATGATACTATGTTGCCGGTAATGGAGCAGTTCTATACGCTGCAGGGGGAGGGCGCCTATCAGGGCCAGGCTGCTTATTTTATAAGACTGGGGGGCTGTGATGTTGGCTGTGTTTGGTGTGATGTAAAAGAAAGTTGGGACGCTCAAAAGCACCCTCGTCAAAAACCCGAGACGCTTGTAGAGGCCGTCTTGTCTACCCCAGCAAAGATCGTTGTGATCACAGGCGGGGAGCCCTTGATGCATTCGCTTGATGAGCTCACAACCTTACTACACAAAGCCGGATTGCGTTGCCATCTTGAGACATCGGGTGCCCATCCACTTAGTGGGCAATGGGATTGGATCTGCCTTTCCCCCAAAAAGTTCAAAGCGCCCCTTACGGCTTGTTTGCCAATGGCGAACGAGCTAAAAGTGGTAGTATATCACCCCAGCGACCTGGATTGGGCCGATCAGTACGCTGCGCAAGTATCGACTAGCTGCAAACTCTACTTACAACCGGAGTGGGATCGCGCCGATAAGGTTACGCAATTGTTGGTCGATAAGATAAAATCAGATCCGCGCTGGCAGCTAAGTCTGCAAGTGCATAAATACATTCATGTACCATGAGAGTGACTCTACTGGTAGGCTGCTGGTTGCTTTTCTTTTTTTCGGCCACTACCAACGCGCAAGGTTATCGTCCCGAAAAGGTGAGTAAAAAAGCCGCGCAGCTCTATGAAAAAGCATACGAGAAAGCCGCTACAGGAAATAACAAAGAAGCGATCGACCTGCTGCAACAGGCCACCGACGCCGACGAAAATTATGCCGATGCCTGGATCGCCCTGGCCAAACTGCAAGCAGAAAGCAAGAACTACTCGTATGGACTTATTTGTTATAGAAGAGCGCTTTCTATCGATGTCGAATATTTTAAGCCCTTTTTACTTTCTTACGCCATTGCGCTGGCAGGCACAGGAGATTTTAACAAAGCACTCGAGATCACCAATCGTTACATAGACCAATACAAACCCACCGGAAAGACCTTGGAGGCCGCCCTCTTGCGTAAGAAGAACTTTGAATTTGCAGTACAGCAAGAAAAATTGGCCGCGGCAGCCAACGAAAAGACAGTCTTTTCCCCAAAGAACCTGGGCGCTACGGTCAACTCAAAAATGTCGGAGTATCTCCCCTCACAAACTATCGACGGTAAACAACTTTATTTTACGCGTCGGGTCGATACATACAACGAAGATTTCTTTACCAGTAGCGGGTCCAAAACCGGAAGTTGGGAAACATCCTCTGCTGTCAAAGGATCGCTCAATACCCCCCAAAGTGAAGGCGCCATGATGATCTCGCAAGATGGAGAATGGTTGGTCTTTACGGGTTGCTATAGAGCGGACAGCTACGGCGGTTGTGATCTATATATTTCGTACCGAACCCCCGCGGGATGGTCAGCAGCCATTAATTTGGGGGCCAATGTAAACTCCGATCAATGGGAATCGCAGCCCTGTCTTTCTCCCGATAAACAAGAATTGTATTTCGCTTCGCGGCGCTTAGGCGGCTACGGCGGCAGTGATCTCTACGTGTGTAAAAGGCAAGAGAATGGAACATGGAGCGCCCCGGTTAACCTGGGTCCTTCGGTCAATAGCCCCTCCGACGAGCAGTGCCCCTTTATTCATGCCGATAATCAAACCCTTTATTTTACCTCTTCTTATTGGCCCGGCTATGGAGATGATGATATTTTCTTTGTTCGCAAGTTGGGAGATGGCAGCTGGAGTCAACCGACCAACTTGGGATATCCGATCAACACCATCGATCGGGAGGGAACCCTTTTTATTACCGCCGATGGAAAGACTGCTCTGTATGCGGCAGAACGAAAGGACAGCTATGGATTATTGGACCTCTACAGTTTTGAACTCAAAGAGAAGAATCGCCCCTACCCCACTCGCTACGTACAAGGTAAGGTGACGGACAAAAAAACAGGGAAAGGAGTGGAGGCCACATTGGAGTTGACCGATCTGAGTACTCGTCAAATCATCACCAAAGTAAAGACAGACAGCAGCGGACAATATTTACTGACCTTGCCCAGCGGCAGAGATTATGCCTTTACCGTCAACCAACGGGGATACCTGTTCAATTCAGACCAATACTTTCTCAAGAATGGAGTGGCCGATTCGGCAGCCCAAAAAAATATTGTATTGCAACCCATCGAAAAAAATGCCGCCATCGTACTAAAGAATATTTTCTTTGAGACCAACCGGTTTGAGTTAAACCCTACCTCACAAACGGAGCTGGATAAACTCGTTACCCTGCTGCTAGAAAACCCTACCATCAAGATCGAGATCGGCGGACACACCGATAATGTGGGAAAAGCCGCCGATAATCTTGCGTTGAGCGATCATCGTGCCAAAGCGGTGGTTGACTATTTGCTGGCCAAGAAGATCGATTCGGCACGACTTAGCTCCACCGGATATGGTATGACCCAGCCGGTAGCCGATAATAGCACTGCCGAAGGAAGAGCACAAAATCGTCGCACCGAAATGAAAATTACCGGGCTCTAGCCGTTTGAAACGCTTCATGTTATTTTTTGCAAAACCAATAACATGAAAGCGGTACTCCGTTCGCAGATCGCCCTCACCATGGTGCGGGGGCTCGGCCCTGTTCAGGCAAAATCCTTGCTGACCCACTTTGACATTGAAGAGCTATTTCTGATCGACAAAGCAACCCTGCTGCAAGCGCAAGTACTTACAGCTTCCGCAGCGGAGTCGTTGATTCATTTTGCAGATTGGGAGCGGGTCGAAAAAGAAATTCGATTTATCGAAAAAAATAATATTGATCCCTTGTTCATCACGGACAATGGCTATCCCACTCGACTACTCACTTGCCATGATGCGCCGGTCTTGTTATATTATAAAGGAAGTTCCTCTCTCAATAGCAACCGGATCATCGCTGTAGTAGGAACAAGAGATTGTACCCGGCAGGGCATGCAGGCAACAGAGGAGTTGATCGCACAACTGGCCCCGTACGATGTTACCATCGTCAGTGGTCTAGCATTGGGTATCGATTCGGTCGCCCACCAAACTGCGCTCCAAAACGGTCTACCCACCATTGCTGTTCTTCCATTGGGTCTCGATGCCATATACCCGGCTCTTAATCGCTCCTTGGCCCGTCAACTCCTAAAGGCCGAGGGCGGTCTACTGACCGAATCCATGACAGATCACAAGAGCGATAGTTTTCTTTTTCCCAGAAGAAATAGAATCGTAGCGGGCATGAGTGATGCGACCATTGTGATCGAAAGCGGCAACAAAGGTGGCAGTTTGATCACCGCTAGACTGGCGGCGGATTATGGGCGTGATGTGTTTGCCTTGCCGGGCAGGGTCTCCGATACAAAGAGTAAAGGTTGCCACCAACTGATCAAACAACAAGTAGCCCTGCTGGCTGAGTCAGGCGAGGATATAGCAAGATGGCTAGGTTGGGAAAAAATTGCACCCGATAAAGAGGACGTAAAAAAGAGGCCGAAAAATAAAGAACTAGTAAAAGTACTTTCTCCTTTTGAGCGAGACGTACTCGCCTTATTGGAAAGAGAGACAGCGATCAGCACCGATCAGTTGAAAATCTCATTAAAGGAAGAAATTAAACACCTCGCGACCGCGCTAATTAACTTAGAATTAGCAGGACTGATTGTATCTTTACCCGGTAACCGTTATCAATCCTTGTAAAGGGTTCGATTATTCAAAAGCGTCATCATGATCCGATCGCTTCCGTACTGGCTGTTTGCGCTGTTTTTTTGGACACCTTTTGCCGCTTACTCACAAGCTTGCACCACATTAGGTCAAACTCCTGCGACGGCCTTTCCCGTCTGTGGTACAGCGGTCTTTACGCAGAATAACGTACCCAGTTGTACCAATGCGCCGAACTTATTCGTGCCAGGCTGTAATCTGAATCAATGTCAGTATAGTGACGTGAATCCTTTCTATTATCGTTTTAAATGCTATCAATCTGGCACCCTCGGATTTACCATTACGCCCATTTCGGCCGGTGATGACTATGATTGGCAACTCTATGACATTACCGGGCTCAACCCCAACGAGATCTTTACCAATAGAAATATTATCGTAACAGGCAACTGGGCCGGAAACCCCGGCCCAACGGGTGCTTCGGCCACCGGCGCCACCTTTATACAATGTTGTTCGGAACCCAATGGAAACGAACCGCGCTTTTCAGCCATGCCTGTCATACAGGTAGACCATGAATACATTTTACTGGTCAGTAATTATTCTCCCAGTCAGGTTGGCTACCGACTTTCTTTCGGCGGTGGCACTGGAGTGATTACGGATCCACTGCTACCGAAATTGAATACCGCAAAGCCAGATTGTGATGGCAGAAAGATCACCCTGAAACTGAATAAATATATTCGCTGCAATAGCACTACCCTTAGTGGAAGCGAATTTAGCCTGGTGCCCGCTGTTACGACTGTTATCGCTGCCCAACCTGACTCTTGCAGTTTTGGATTTGACATAGATGAGATCACCCTGACGCTGGCGGCCCCGCTGACCAACGGAAATTACGAGCTCGTCATCAATAACGGGACAGACAACAACACGTTGCTTGATGATTGCGCCCGTGCCATCCCGCAAGGAGATAAAGTTCCCTTCACTTATTTTATTCCACAACCCATCTTTGCCGATTCCATAGGAAGAACGGCTTGCGCGCCCGATTCCGTAAAGCTTTATTTCCCCAAACGCATCCTTTGTTCTACGATCGATCCACGGGGCATCGACTTTACGGTAAATGGCCCCAGCGCGGTTACGGTTACTTCTGCCAATGGAAATTGCATCAATGGAAAAACAGATTTTGTAACAGTAAAATTTTCGGCCCCTGTCAAGATCGGCGGAACCTACCAGCTTCGACTACGCGCCGGCACCGACACCGTAATCATCCAAGATGAGTGCGGCCAACCCTTACCCTCTCAGAATATGAACTTTTCCGTGGCGGATACCGTATCGGCTCGCTTTGATTTTTCTGCCACCTTAGGCTGCCAGCAAAATTCCTACCTGTTTTCTCACAACGGAGCAGGTGGAGTAAACAGCTATAATTGGATTTTCAATAATACCATCCGGGTCAACACCCCAACTCACCAACTTAATTTTCCTGCCAACAGTTCGAACACTATTTCGCTAAAGGTCAGTAATGGGATCTGTACCGACTCTGCCTCACAGCAACTGGTCTTGAACAACCAGGTCAAGGCGATCTTTTCTCTCAGTGATTCGATCATCTGCCCCGAGGACAAATTAAAGTTCGTCAACTCCTCGCTTGGTCAGGCTGACCAATGGCGTTGGCAATTCGATGCCCTGGCCTCTTCGACACAAAAGGATCCACCGCCCTTTCAGTTTCCGTTTACCAATAGTGAGCGCCTGTACAGAATCCGACTGCGGGCTACGAATACCCAATTAGGGTGTAGTGACAGTACGGAAAAATGGGTAAAGGTCCTCAACCACTGTTTGATCGAAGTCCCGAACGCTTTTACTCCTAATAATGACGGTCTTAATGATTGGTTCAACCCCCACAATGCCCTGAAGGCTGATAATTATATATTTAGTGTATACAATCGCTGGGGGCAGGTTGTTTTCCAATCCAAAAATTGGATGGATCGCTGGGATGGAAAGCTCAAAGGACAACTTCAACCCGCCGGCATCTATGTTTGGAAGCTCAGCTACACGCATCGCGATTCCGGGCAAGTCATCTTCAAAAAAGGGACGGTGATGCTGATCCGATAGTCCTCATCAACAGGGCTTTGTGTTAGGAATTTTGCTAAAACCCGCGCCTGGCCTATCTTTGCACATGGCGACAAAAAAATTCTCCCCTGCTTTTATGGATCGTTTCTTCGGCGAAGGACTCACCTTCGACGATGTTTTGTTGATGCCCGGATACAGCGAAGTGCTGCCCCGTGAAGTGTCAACACGCAGTAAATTAACCAAGGATATTACCTTGAACATTCCCCTGCTATCGGCAGCGATGGATACGGTAACGGAAGCGTCCCTGGCCATTGCCCTGGCCCGAGAGGGCGGTCTCGGTATTCTTCATAAGAATATGTCCATCGAAAAACAAGCCGATCAGGTAAGAAAAGTAAAGCGTAGCGAGAGCGGCATGATCATCGACCCGGTTACCTTGTTGGCCTCGGCCACGATCGGAGATGCATTACGTTTGATGCAAGAGAACAAGATCGGGGGAATCCCCATCGTAGATACCAAACGAAAACTCGTTGGCATTTTGACCAATCGAGACCTTCGTTTCGAGCATGACCTTTCCAGAAAGGTCAGCGAGATCATGACCAGCAAAGATCTGTACACGGCGCCTGAAGGAACCGACTTGAAAAAAGCAGAACAACTCTTTAAGAAAACTAAAGTAGAGAAACTTCCCATTATCGATAAACAAGGACGACTGACCGGTCTTTTTACGTACAGTGATATCTTAAAACTGAAAAGCAATCCCAATGCCGTAAAAGATTCCTTTGGCCGATTGCTAGTTGGAGCCGGTGTTGGCATTACCCGCGATCTGCTCGACAGAGTGGCGGCCCTAACCGCCGTCGGAGTCGATATCATCGCCATGGACAGTGCTCATGGTCATAGCAAAGGAGTGATCGATGCTGTTAAGCAAGTAAAAAAGAATTTCAAAAAGCTTAATATAATTGCCGGCAATGTCGGCACCGCTGCCGGAGCAAAAGCACTGGCTGCAGCAGGAGCCGATGCAATCAAAGTAGGTATTGGTCCGGGTTCGATCTGTACCACCCGCATCGTAGCCGGAACGGGCGTGCCACAACTAACGGCCGTAATGGAAGCGGCGCAAGCCCTTCGCAAGAGCAATATTCCTGTAATTGCCGATGGAGGTATTCGCTACACCGGCGATATGGTCAAGGCGCTGGCTGCCGGAGCAAACTGCGTTATGATGGGTAGTGTATTTGCCGGCACCGAAGAAAGCCCCGGTGAAACCATTATTTACGAGGGTCGAAAATTCAAAACCTACAGAGGAATGGGCTCCCTGGGCGCTATGGCCACGGGCAGCAGCGACCGGTATTTTCAAGATGGAGAGCAAGATGTAAAAAAATATGTCCCCGAGGGGATCGAAGGACGAGTCGCTTATAAAGGACTATTGAAAGAGGTCGTTTATCAATATACCGGAGGCTTGCGTTCCGGCATGGGCTACTGCGGGGCACGCACGATCGCCGATTTACAAAAAGCGACCTTTGTAAAGATCACCAATGCCGGTATGAGCGAAAGTCATGCGCACGATATCGACATTACGAAAGAGGCGCCAAACTATAGCCGCAAATAAGATCTAGTCTGCATTGAAAACATCACCCTACTATCCGATCCTGCTAGGGCTACTTAGTGGTGGTCTTCTTTGGGCTGCCTGGCCCGTATCGCCCCTTACTCCGCTCATATTTATTGGCTTTATTCCACTGCTTGTTATGGCAGAGATGGCCATTAGTACCCGTCGTTTTTTTATCAGTACTTACTTAGGACTCTTGGTATGGAATGTGGGAACAACCTGGTGGATCTGGAATGCCACCGCAACGGGTGCGGTATTGGCCTGGCTAGCTAATAGTTTGCTCATGACCATTCCCTGGATCATCTATTGGCTATTTAAGAACAAGATTTCGCGTAGCGGACGCTATGTACTATTGATCATGGCTTGGATGGGATTCGAATACTTGCATCTGCAAGATTGGGGACTTAGCTGGCCCTGGCTTACATTGGGCAACGTCTTTGCGATGCATCCGGACTGGGTGTATTGGTATTCGTTTACCGGCACCGCCGGGGGAACAAGTTGGATCTGGGTCGTTACCCTGTTATTGTTTCATTTTTTGCTACGCAACCAATTTAAGTGGACACTTCAAAACTATAGGTGGGTCGCCCTTGCACTGGTTCTCCTATTCGCTCCCATCTTACTTTCTACCCAACGATTATACCCCCGTCTTGCCACACCAAGTGAAAAGCTCGAAGTCGTAATCGTGCAACCCAATGTCGATCCATATCAAAAGATTGCCAATGGCACTACGGATACGCAAATTGAAAAACTAATACGACTAAGCAAAGAGTCTCTTACCGATTCTACCCGCCTATTGGTTTGGCCCGAAACGGCGCTCTACAGCCCTTTCGGGTTTAATGAGAATAATTTACAAGAGCAGGGCCAGCTCGAACCGGTATGGCAATTATTGAAAGCGTATCCGCAGCTTACTTTATTTACAGGTATTGAGAGCTACCGCTGGGTAGAAAGACCCACTCGATTTAGTCGACCCAGCAGTGCGATCGGCCAAGAGTTCGAGGCCTACAACGCAGGGGTTGTTCTATCAGCGGGGCAACCTGAAATTTTTTATCATAAATCAATGTTGGTTCCTGGTGTAGAGACCTTACCCTGGTTTTTACGATTTATGGACAGTTGGTTCGAAAAGTTTGGAGGCGTAACGGCGGGATATGCCAAACAAGACCATCGTACTGTGTTGCGAACAAAAAGTGCATTTACGATCGCGCCGGCTATCTGCTACGAAAGCATCTATGGCAATTTTATGCGCCGCTATAGTAAGAATGGTGCCAATTTGATCGTCGTCATTACCAACGACGGATGGTGGAAAAATACGCCAGGTCATCGCCAGCACCTACATTATGCCCGCCTGCGGGCCATTGAAAACAGGACCTGGGTGGCGCGGAGTGCCAACACGGGTATTAGCGCTTTTATTGATCCCACCGGGGCCCTGATCGAACCAAAGGGCTATGACCAAGAGGCCACTCTTCGTCAAACCCTCCCGGTCTTACCCCCATCACCAACGATCTATGCACAATGGGGTGATTGGTTTTCTTTTCTGGTGCTCTTGCTAGGGGGAGTCTTTGTTTCGCTAATGTGGAGACGGTCTAAAAAATCCTGATCGGTTTTGAAACTGGAGCATTACTTTTTGTATCAAGAAAAAAGGATCTATTACCGCATCAAGGGTAAGGGCCCTCTAGTTCTACTACTACATGGATTTGGAGAGACCGGTTCGGTATGGGATCAAGCCCTGCAGACATTGGGGACGGACTACACTATTTTAGTACCTGATCTGCCGGGCTCGGGAGCGTCCGAAGCAATAAACGATATGAGCATAGAAGGGATCGCCGACTGTATGGCCTTGCTATCAGCACAACACAGTCTCGCCCCTCACTGTTTGATCGGCCATAGCATGGGAGGCTATATCACCCTAGCCTATGCCGAACGATACCCCAACAGACTAAAAGGACTTGGGCTTTTTCATTCTACGGCGCAAGCAGATCTGCCTGCAAAGGTGGAGACCCGAAAAAAAGCTATCGATTTTATCCGAACCCATGGGGTACCTGCTTTTATGGACCTGGCCATACCCGGTCTCTTTGCTCCACACACTATCCAGGAGCACCCCCGGCTGATCAAAAAACAATTAAAAGAAGCGCACAACTTTTTGGCCTCCTCTGTCGTTAGCTATTATAATGCCATGATGAACCGGCCCGATCGGTGTAAGGTGTTGGAAAAATTCGATCACCCTGTTTTGTTTGTGTTAGGACATTTCGATACGCTGCTCCCTAAGGAAGACCTGCTTCGACAAACGACACGCACAAAAAAGAGTTACATTTATACAATGGAGCGTTCCGGTCATATGGGTATGATCGAAGAACCCGAAAAAACGAATCAGATCCTGGCCATGTACCTGACCAGGGTTTTTGGATGAGGTAAGTGATGAAAAAATTATTGTTCGCCCTGCTATTACTCTTATCGATGGGAGGCAGCGTATCAGCTGCTCACATCAAGGGAGGATTTTTTACCTACCAGTACCTGGGGCCGGGATCGGGTACCAATCTGCGCTATCGTATTACACTTACGGTGTATATGATCTGCAACCCAAACAGTGGCCAGCTTTCCAACCCTATCAACTTTACCATTTTCAATGGTGCGTCCAATCAACAAGTATCTAACGTTAGCGTTCCGATTACCACACAATATACTCTGAGCAAGGTCTACGATGAGCCCTGTATTACCGGTAACGAAGTGGGATGTTATTATCTTATTGTGGTATATGACCTGCCGACCATTGAACTGCCTGCTATTCCCGAAGGCTACACGGTGGCCTATCAGCGCTGTTGTCGTATTGCCGGCATTAATAACCTGACCAATAGTTCTGCTGTTGGTAATACTTTTACGATTCGCATTCCCGGCAGCGCTACGGGACAAAATGCACAGATCAACAGCAGTCCGCAGTTTCTGGTCAATGATACCGCCGTGGTATGCAGGGGAAGTTATTTTCAAACTTCTTTTGCCGCCACCGATACCGATGGGGATTCATTGAGCTATCAGTTCTGCGGCGCTTACCAGGGAGGCGATGCACAAGCCCCAAGCCCGAACCCTGCTGCCAATCCCCCGTACACGGAAGTGCCCTATGCCGCCCCTTATACAGGTACGCAACCCTTGGGCAGTGCGGTGACCATCAATGCTACGACGGGTATGATCAGCGGTATCGCTCCCGATATGATGGGTCAATATGTGATCTGCGTTTGTGTCAATGAATACAGAAATAGAGTTCTTATCAATACGACGCGAAAAGAACTTCATATCTCTGTGAACGATTGCAATCCCTTGCGTGCACAATTGAACCCCCGACCGGCTTTTTGTGAAAGTCTCGACGTTAGTTTTAGTAACGATGCGGCAGGCAATCCACCCAATGCAGAATATCTATGGACTTTTGGAGATCCGGCTAGTGGCAATAACAATACCTCTACGCAAGCTGTCACCAACCATATCTTCTCCGCCCCTGGTGACTATACGGTAAAACTGCGCGTTACCTTACTAGGGGTTTGTTCAGACAGTACCACCACGGTTGTCAGGGTATGGCCCGGATTTTTTCCGGGATTCACTATTAGTGGGGTCTGCGTGCTGAACCCCTTTCAATTTACCGATACCACCAGTGCCAACTACGGCGTAGTAGACAATTGGCAATGGAATTTTGGGGATAATGCCACCCTCGCAGATACATCTCGTATACGGAATCCCGCTTGGACCTATAGCGCGCCCGGTAACGTGAATGTTTCGCTAATTGTCAGCACCTCTAAAGGCTGTACCGATACCATCACCAAAGTGTTGAATGTGCTAGATAAGCCCCTGATCAATCTGGCCTTTAACGATACCCTTATTTGTCAATACGATTCTTTATCGCTACAAGCGGCCGGATCCGGAAACTTCAGTTGGACCCCGCTGGTCAACATGGTAAATCCAAATACCTCCAGTCCTCGCGTAGCACCCATGACTACCACTTGGTATTATGTAAACCTCAATAACAATGGCTGTATAAATAAAGACTCCGTGCTAGTGAGAGTAACCCCGGGCGTTTTGATCATTCCCATGGGTGACACTACGATTTGTCAGGGCGACACTATACAACTTCGCATTAATTCAAATGCCTTGCAACATAGCTGGACACCGGGTAGTTCGCTCAACGATCCGACTACAATGTCGCCATTGGCGGTGACCAATACGCTCACTACGTACCAAGTAACAGGAACCATAGGAAGTTGTAGCAGCACCAAGCAAATTACGGTAACCCCAATCCCCTATCCCATAGCCAGACTCTCTGCCGATACCCTCATTTGCTTCAATACGCCGGCTTTTATCAGAGCGAGCAGTAATGGTCGAAGCTTTTTTTGGCAACCCACTACCTACCTAAGTAATCCGCTTAGCCTGACTCCCATTGCCAGACCGCCCACCACACAACGCTATATATTCTCTGTGTTCGACAACAGAGGTTGTCCGAAACCAGGCATTGACACCGTTGTGGTTACCGTTAGACCCGAGGTGATCGCCAATGCCGGTAGAGATACTACTGTTGTCGTGGGTCAACCCTTGCAGTTAAATGCCACGGGCGGTGTCTATTACGATTGGAGTCCGGCTACCGGTCTATCTTCTACTACCATTTCCAATCCGATAGCGCTGTACAGAACGCCATTCTCCTCCATCCGTTATAGAATGATCGCCAGCGATTCAATACGCTGCCCTGATACTGCTTATCTAACGGTCCGCGTCTTTCAAACGGCCCCTTCCGTATTTGTTCCAACCGGATTTACTCCCAATGGAGATGGATTGAACGATATCATTAAACCCGTTTTAGCCGGCATAAAAAAGCTGAACTATTTCAGGATTTTCAACCGTTGGGGGCAATTGGTCTACGAGACACAACAAGAAGGACAAGGTTGGGATGGCCGTATCAACGGTCAATTGCAAGGCACCCATGTTTTTGTGTGGACGGTCAGTGCCGTCGACTACATAGACCAACCCTATTTTGCAAAGGGCACCTTGACCCTGATCCGATAACCCCCATTCCATTCGCTCAGTAAAACAACTTATCTTGCCTCCCTAATTGGAGTTTATGTCTTCTATTGTTCTGATCACGGGCGCTACCGCTGGCTTCGGCTTAGCCTGTGCCAATTTATTTGCCTCAAAAGGATACGACCTCATTCTCAATGGCAGAAGAGAGGATCGCCTTCGCCAAACAGCTACCGCGCTTCAAGCACAGTATGGCATTCGAGTGTGTACGGCCGCATTTGATGTACGCGACCAACAACAAGTTATCGAAGCCATCAACCAATTACCCGTCGAATTTCAGGCCATTGACATTCTGGTCAATAATGCCGGACTCGCTGCAGGACGAGATTATTTCGAAGAAGCCAGTCTCGACGATTGGAACCAGATGATCGATACGAACATCAAGGGGTTTTTATACGTAGCCCATGCGGTATCCAAAAAAATGGCTGCCCGAAAAAAAGGGCATATCATCAATATTGGGTCGACTGCAGCCAAAGTAGTGTACGAGAAGGGAAATACCTATTGCGCGACCAAGTTTGCCGTTGATGCCCTTAGCCAAGGTATGCGAATCGATATGCTTCGTCATGGTATCAAGGTCACCACGATCAATCCGGGTGCCGCCGAAACGGAATTTTCGCTGGTACGATTTAAAGGAGATGCCGAAACAGCCGCAAAAGTATATGAGGGAATAAAAGCACTCCAAGCCGAAGACGTAGCCAATGTGATCTATTATGCGGCTACCCTGCCAGAGCACGTCTGTATCAATGAATTGACCGTAACCTGTTTGCAGCAAGCCGATTCGGTACACTTGATCAGAAAATAAATTACTGCGCCAGCGAGATTCGAACTTGAACACCCGCCCGCGTGTTGGTGACCGGGAAGGCACTACTGATCTTAGGGATCGTCCGGTTTTGCTCAAAGTACAGACGCATACTCACCTTATTATTGAGCACATAGTCAATAGCAGGTGCAATTCGGATCACTTTCTGCCCACCAGTACCAAAGGCCGTACCCTGATCCAACTTACTATTGGCCGTAGCATCATCCCGCAAACTAAAGTCCATGCGCATGGTGACGTCGTTATCAAGCTTGGTACCGTTTTTACCAAAGGGAATGTTCTTGATCAGCGGCAACCCTTTCTTTCTCCAATTAAGACCAAAGGTTACTTCCGTAGAACGATTTTCGGCCAATTGATAATCGATAAGGGAGAGACTCAGCTGTCGACTTTTTCTGAATTCAAAGCGCGTCTGCAACTGATTAGTAAATGTCATATCGATCTCGATAAGAGGTTCGAACGCTTCTTGTATAGTGATATTCGGCACCAAGAAATAAGGAACAAAATTTCCCGTCAGCGTATCTCGGAAAGAAGGGTAACCAATGCGAAGCGGATCGGTAAAGAGCAAGGCCGTGTTGAAGCTGTTCATACTGAGCGTACTCTTATATCCGTGGCGTAAAGAGAAATTACTGAATATCTTTTCCATTCCGGGCAAACGAGACAACCCATTATAGGTGATCGTCCAATTAGGCAACGGCACTAACGACTTGAATGGATTGGACCGAATGCTGGGATTACTATTGCTGAACAACTTGATCGACCCTGGATCTTTGTTGGTATACGCCGCTAAAAAAGAAGGGATCACCACCTCTTGTGCAAATCGTCCATAACCCTTAGCATAGCCATCGGGGTCTACACCGCCAGCCTGATAAGGATTGATGGTGGCCAGTCGGGTAGAAAGCGCTTTTCGATTGCCTTCGAATTGTTTAAAGGTGCCCGAAACCACATTGGGATCGAAGGGTGCAAATAAGGTTTGAAAAGAAATATAACTGATACTGAAACTACCCAAGGCATAGGGGTTAAGCCGCGCTAACCCGGAGAAACCAGTTGTGTCTTTATATAGTTCACTGTACTGCTTGTCGAAGGTCTTATCCAGCGTCAGGTCGATGGTAAGATCTTTTAGTGGACTTAACTGCGCCGTAATATTGAGACGCTGGTTAAAGCGCTGCTGTATCATGGCACTGACCAATGAATCGCGAGAGAGTAATCCTTGCTGACCAAATCGATTGATCCAACTGGTATCGGGCTGATAACCGAATACATAGCCGAAGCCAGGCTGAAAACTGCGCAAGTTGATGCCTAATAGGGATGTGCTATCCATGTATCCTGGCAAAATAGTGCCCATATCTTCGGTATACTGCACGGCAGTCCGCTTGACCATGGTTGCCAATTGAAGTCCTGTACGAGCCAACCGACTTAATTGCTCCTCAGAACGAGGCTTCTTCTCGACGGGCTCCTTGAATTTTTTGATCTTTCTTTTCCGGATCTTAACGACTTCACCCTTTTTATCTCGTATCGTGTCGTAGCGAAAGCGCAACGAGGCAGGGGCAAAAGCCGGAAGTGAATTATCCGTATTTCTTGTATCGCGCCCATCCGCATAGGTATTATCCTTATTGGATGGAGTGGCTACGCTATCAATCGGCTTTCCAAAATCGGCAGGAGGCCGTTTGGCTCTACGACCTTTTTTTACCGAAGCCCCTGGTTGGGTTGCCCCAGCCTCTTTATCGGCAGAACGACTACGCGATCGCGATCCATTACCTGTATTATTTACTAAGGCATTATTCAATTTTCTGATCAGTAGCGATTTATTGTAGAGCTCTTCCCATTTCAATTCTCCATTGAGGGTTCGTGTCTGCGAGTTGGTAAGCTTACTTCCCAAACTGCGGGCAAGCAAAGAAGAAGCCAGCCAATTGTATTTACTATTATAACTGGCTCGCAGCGAGGTCCAATCCAATAGCGGAATCTTGGCGGTAGGCACATTATAATTAATGGTTACATCTTGCTGATACTGTGTATTACGCCCCCCCTTCAGTAAATTGGTCCGTACCGAATCTTTTTTGACAGGATTATCGATCCGACCAAAAGGTTCATCGATGCGAGCATTATTGACCGCCGAAAAATCCATGGAAAGAGATCGGGTCAAATTCCATTGCATAACATAAAAACGGTCAAACGTAAAATACTTATTGTAAGTCTCCGGGATCTTATAGGGACCGCCTCCTACATTGCGAGGACGGGTAGCACCAAATTGTCTGAAGATATCGGCACGAAATGATAATTGAGCAGGCAGATAATTGAAATTAAAATCCCGTATAAGCGTAAGCCACTTTGAATTGGAGCGAATCCACTTTTTAAAGGGCTCAACTGGCTTGGGCGTCGGCGTAAACCCATAACCCAGTACGGCGCGGGTACGCGTAAGCTCATCTGACTCTAGCAGCGGATTATGGGTGCGTGTTTGGATATAGGAATACGTAACATCAAAATTACTGGCACTCCAGGGCCTAGCTTGCTTTCCTTCGCGCGGGGCTACTTTGACATTGGTCAGATTAAAGGTCTTAATGGTCGAAACGTCTTGCGCATCGGTACGAATGGAATCGCGCTTGCTTCGGTCGGCATCACGCAGCTTGGTACGCAGATCAATATCAAGATCGTAGGGATCGTATTCCGGCGTGCTGCTACGATGGCTGATCCCTGCATAGAGCGGTATTTGCAACCCAAGTTTCTGTGGCAATAATTTACCGGCTTCGATCGTAAGAGAAGCATCGGCCGAATAGATGTCTTCTCTACTTCTTTCATTGACCCGTTGCTCGAGTGTTCCAAAACCACGGCTACGGGCCGAACCCGACAACGAGAAAGTGCCCAGATCAGAGAGCTTTATATCGGTACGACCCAAGGCAGCCCACCCTCCTTTCTCGTCGAGCTGTTGCAATCGAAGTTCATTGAACCAAACCTCGGTGCAGAGTGCCTCTTGCAATGCATTTTCTACACCCAGCATGATGCCCCTTACCTCACCCAGATTCGGATTTCCCATAATGGCATACGTACGTCCATTGGGCAAGGTCTCCCGGTAATAGCGCGAAGGAGCAATACCTGCTTTGTTACGCCGAACCTTCAAGTCCATCAAGTCTTGTAACGCAAGGTCCAGATTATTTTCCGCGGGCCAGATCTTGATGCTGTCACGCTCTCCGAACTCAGTACGCTTGAGGGGAATCTTTACCTCGTAATAGTTTCCGTTAAAATCATTTCCAATACGAACAACGGCATTTAAATCGCCTGGCTGCAAGGGTTGTGCCCCCTGCACCGACTCGGCATGAATGAACATATCGAGTTTGCCGTACTGACGCAGGTCCATATTCAGTGTTTTAAACACGCCCCTTGCCTCGTACTGCGGCAGTCCGCAAATTTGCATACTCAAGGCCTGCTCGTTCAAGAACAACGCCACATTATTATTGCTCAGTTGCTGCTGTCTTTCAATGCCTGGTGGAATCCGGTATACGATGGGTTGTCGCTGATCATTTTCCTCGACGTTTACAGACAGGGTATTGAAAGCCACAAAATCGGGGATCGGTAAGTTGGTATACGCTCCCGTAGAGTCGATTCGATTCCTGAATTTTCTCCATTGATTCCTGATCAACTCTAACTTGCCAAAACGCATGACCACTGAATCGGAAAAACCGGTCACAAACATCCGGATGAATCGAATGGACTTGAAATCGGGAATGTTGCCCACCTTTCTTTCGAATTGCTCCACCGGAATACGAAATAAATACCAACGCTCGGTTCTTGTCTGGCCATTGGCCAAGGTGACGGTGGGAGTACGCACATCGGTAATGTAATTGGAACCGGGTGCCATATTGGGGAGAATATCTACCCGATATTGAAAGTACTCCTCCGCCTCGTTCATAGTATTGTCACGATTGAGCTCTTCGGCATCGGGGTATTGACTAAAGGCCGTTACAAATTGTGTGTTATTATTCGATATGGGTGAATTGCCATGTGGATTATTGATGTCTTTATACCTTCTTAATATCCCGGCATTTTGCTGATCGAATGTAGCATCGCGGTACGGCTTAAAATTATCACCGGAGGGATCGAGCAAGGCGCGTTGATATACGGTCGATGCCGCTCCGAAATTATTTTGCAATTGATTCAGATACGAATTGAATTTATTTTTTTCGCCCTCGTCGGTCAGCCCGTCAAAACCAACGTCTTGAAAGACACGATCGGTAGCTACATTACTAAAGGCATTGGTCACTTGCAGCGGGATAGCCGGTACACGTCCCCAGGCACCACTGCTATCTACCCGCGCGTTATTGGTAGGCGTTGGGAGTCCGTTCTCATACTGTCTTCTGCCATCGCGCAAGACATCTTCGGAAATATTCCCCAGATTAAAATACAATTGCCCTCCCGCCGGATTGGTAGCATTATTGATAAAGGGATCTTGGAGCCAAAATTCGATGAACTCAATATTGCCTGTTTCAAAATCGGTCTGATCGATATTGCGCATTAAGCCACCCCAGGCATTACGCGGATTACGCAACGAGCCGGTCGCGTTGATGCGATTGGGATCGGTCTCAAAATTATAGGGGCCTCTTTCTTTAGGATAAAAAGCCAGGTCGAAGGTAGTAAGCAGCCCCTCTCCGAATTGGGTACTGCGGCGCGGAAAGATCTCTCGTTGCAACACTTGTCTTACCCGAGGGTCCGATAACTCATTGACATCACTGATTGGATTATTGGGGCTTCTTTTTTCTTGTAAGACCGGCTCAATATTGTACCAAGCTAGTTTAGCCCTGTTCCGTCCACTGCGCAGATCGTCATTCAAGGCCGATTCGGCAAAGAGGCCATTTCCCTGAGGAACTGAGGCCAGTGTCCAGCTCAGCAAAGGAAAACGAAGATCGATGGCCGCCCTGGCCCCCTCGAAGTCGTCGATATAAACCTGTCCGGAGCGTTGTGGCGTTCCATCATAATTGGCGCCGTTGATCTGCGGGGCATGTCCAGGCTGTAGCAAGGCCGCTTCGGCATAGGCCGTAATGGAGGAAGGTGCTTTAGCCGAATAGAAAGGGAGTTTATCCAAGAATTTACTGAGTCGAGGCAAATCATTGCGGTAATCGAGATCGAATCCATACATGGCATTCCGAATGGGATCCTCCCCATACGATTGCTTGATAAAGAAAGGACGTTCTCCTAAGCGTACGATCGTACCCCCCAGGCTCAAGCGCTTGTTGGCGAGGTAATCCAAACGCAGTCCCAAAAAATTCTTTTGCTGAAAGCCAAAGGCCTGGTTATTCTCATAATTGATGTTGACGGGAACACCGGAGCTGATAATGGAAGGATTCACCACACGCAGTGTCCCCAGATCGTAATTGATCTCGTAGTCTACATTCTCCGTCAAGACCTGTCCGCCGGCCGTAACACTCACCGATCCCCTGGGAATATTGAACCCCAACTGGTATTCACTGCTGGCCCCCTGACCGGACATGGCGCCATTCATACCCCCCATTGCATTATTGCCCGCTCCAAAACCGGCCGAACGAGAACGTCCCATTATTTTAAAGCGATTCAGATTAGCATAGGTTTGGGCGATCGCTTTGATGGTATCGTAGAGCGGATAATAAAGATATTTACTACGCGTGGCTGCATCCGGGTAGAGGTAATCGAGGTCGTGTCCGAAAGGCTCCAGCACCGGAAAGATGATACGACTCTGCGAGGAGATTACCGTAAAGCCCTCTATAAAGTCAAATACCCCATCGGGCTGGGGATCGTTTTGATTATTGAGCCGATCGAGATTTACTTGTGAGATGATCGGCATTCCTTTGTACGGATCGACTACCTCGGTGGGGGGCAAGTATCTTTTTTCACCCAGCGAGGGCTCTTCGTATAAGAGATCCAAACTAAAATCTTGTCTTTCGAGTTGACCATAGCCCACGGAATACACGTTCTTCATCATCAAATCCCAAATTGGCAGCATGGTTCGCTGCGAGGTCGCCTTTAGCAATTTCAAGAACAATACGCGTTGCAGGTTACCAGTGGTATCCGGAGGTACATCTTGCGAAAATTCACCCAGCTGAAAGACCCGTCCATTGTAGGTGTACTGAATGGCTACTCCCAATACTTCGTCGGGCTGTAAGGGTTGGTTCAAAGAAATAAATCCGATCTGGGGATTAAAATAATACTCAGTGGGCTGCAGTTTACGGGCAAATGTTTTTTCAAAATCCTGAACGGGTAATAATCCGGCCGACGTTAAAGCAGATTGCACCTGCGCAGAATTTCTATACTGCGGATTTGAGACCAGTAGTGAGTAAAGACTATTGGCTCCATTTTGAGGAAGGGGGTTGCCCCCTCCCGCCACTAATGAAGAATAAGGCTGATTTTCGCCCAGGTCCATAAAAGCCACCACATCGCGTGTATCGGTGGTGGTGCCATTACGATTGGTGACCCAGGCTTCGACACGCAAAATTTGCACGCGCGAGTTGACCACCGGCAATTGCTTCATGGCCTGGTTATACTGGTTTCGAAAATACTGAGCCATTAAAAAGTGACGATTCTCGTCGTACTCATCGGCCTTGAGGGTAAATCGTTGTGCCGTCGTGCCCCCCTGCACGCCTAAGGTCTGTCGTTGAGAACGCTGATTGGCCAGCACCGTAGTGACAAATAGTTTTCCAAATTGAAGTTGTGTCTTTACCCCGAACAAGGCTTGTGCGCCGGGAATCAAGGTTCCTTTTGAGGCAAAACTGGTATTACCGGCCTCAAACTGCTTGATGATATCATCATCTTGTCCTTTGAAATCGAGCTTGAGCTGGTTATCAAAATTAAAATTGGCAAGCGTATTATAATTGATCGGCAGCTTGAGTTTCTCTCCGATCTGTGCGTCCATTTGCAATTGAGAGCTCATGTTAAAATCAAAACCGCCGTTTCGGCGAGCTCTCTCGGGCAGGGTTGGGTTTTTTATGTTCTGCCCCTGGTAGCCCGCCAGAAAATCCACATAGCCCGCCGGCTTAATATCGACCTTGACCTTTCCATCAGGACCCACGCCCATTATACGGTTATACCAATCGTTGCTGACCCTGAACCGAGGACGATTCAATCTTCGGTTCATATCACTGAGCATCGATGCTCTTTTTCTAAAGTACTCGATCTCATCCTCTCGACCACGCAATTGCAAATACTCCTGCATCGAAAAAGTGGCGGGCACTCTGTAATCGAATCCACCGATCCGCTCACTACTCTTGTAGCGCCTGGTCACCGGATCGTACTCGACCCTTCTTCTGATGATAGATGTATCGCGCAGATCGAATCCCTGTGTCTGTCGTTGCACATAGGAATTTGCATAACGATCAAAAAGGGGATAGCGGAGTGTGTCGGTAAGGGATAGCGAGGGGCTTGCCCCGGCAGAAAGAGAAAACACCCACGTACCAATCCATACAAAAACGGGCCCAACAATATTTGCTGCGTAACGAATCAAACTGCTCTGGTAGTTAGTTTTGGGGTGGACTACAGTGAACGAAGGGCCAACTTGATCAACTCTTCAGCTCCCAGGTCCGGGTGGTTTTTGAGTACCTTTTCAAGGGCCTGAGAGGCCGCTTGTCGGGGGATACCCAATGCCATCAGAGCATTTAACGAATCTTGTTGCAAAGTATTGTTTATCAGAGGGGAATTATTTGTTTCCAACGGGTGTTTGGCCAGCTTATCCTTGAGTTCCAATACCATCCGTTCAGCGGTCTTTTTACCGATACCCTTAATGGCCTCCAATGAGCGAGTATCACCCCTTAAGATCGCTCCGACCAATTCCTCGGGTTTCAGGTAAGAAAGCATCACACGGGCGGTGCTGGCCCCGATACCAGAAACACTTATAAGATGTTGAAAAACATCCCTTTCTGTAATATCAAAAAAACCAAAAAGTAAATGCGCATCCTCTCTGATCAGCAAATGGGTATAAAGCGTTCCCTCAGAAAGTGCCTGAAGCTTAGAATACGTATTTAGACTGATGTTCACCTCATAACCCACGCCGCCCACCTCCATCCACACTTGGGCCGGGGTCTTTTGGACAAATTTTCCCTTTAAAAAACTGATCATGCTGCAAGTTAAGGGGCCAGCAGTGCTTTACCTTAACTTTGCCCAATTTTTCAACCCTACTTCATGAACCGTACAATTCAAGCGGCTATTACGGCGGTGGGAGGATATGTTCCCGAAGATAAACTCACCAATTTCGATCTTGAAAAGATGGTCGACACCAACGATGAGTGGATCCGAACCCGCACCGGTATTTCCGAAAGAAGAATTCAAAAAGAAAAAGGGAAGGCTACTTCCGATATGGTAGCCCCCGCTGTGTTAGAACTCTGTAAAAAAAGAGGTATTCATCCCGATGAGATCGATTGTTTGATCGTGGGGACCGTAACCCCCGACATGGTATTTCCATCTACCGCTAATTTGGTTTGCGCCAATATCGGTGCTACGCGTGCATGGGGTTTTGATCTGTCGGCTGCTTGTTCTGGTTTTTTGTTTGCCCTGGCACAGGGTGCCGCACTGATTGAAAGCGGTCGTTACCAAAAAGTGGTGGTTTGCGGAGCCGACAAAATGAGCTCGATCATCGATTACCAAGACCGAGCTACCTGTATCATTTTTGGTGACGGTGCAGGCGCCGTATTGCTGGAACCGGATACAAACGGATTGGGCATCATGGACAGCATATTGCGAAGCGACGGCAATGGGGCCAGCTACTTGCACATGAAAGCCGGAGGCTCGCTTCGACCAGCCAGCCAAGAAACCATCGATAATCGAGAACACTACGCATACCAAGAAGGTCAAGCTGTTTTTAAGTTTGCAGTAAAAGGAATGGCAGACGTTAGTGCCGAGTTAATGGAACGAAACAACCTGACCGGTAATGATATTGCCTGGCTGGTACCCCATCAAGCTAATCTTCGTATTATCGATGCCACGGCCAATCGTATGGGACTTACCACCGAAAAAGTGATGATCAATATCGATCGCTACGGCAATACTACCGCCGGCACAATTCCCCTATGTTTGTGGGAATGGGAGTCCAAACTACGTAAAGGAGATAATATAATTTTGGCTGCTTTCGGAGGAGGTTTTACCTGGGGCGCCATTTGGGTAAAATGGGCTTACGATACCCAGTAAAATTTTAGCTATGAAAAAAAACACATCGGCAACAGGTTGGGGGTCGGTAGCCGTACACGGAGGTCATCAGTCGGATGCATTGCATGCACACCTAACACCCATTTACGCCAGCAGCACTTATGTTTTTGACAGTGCCGAGCAAGGAATGCATCGCTTTACCGGACAAGAACCCGGCTATATCTATGCCCGTTGGGGTAATCCTACCGTTACCGAAGCAGAAGATAAGATCTCGTTGCTAGAGACCTACGGACTCAATATGGAAGCCAAAGGGATCTTGCATGCCTCGGGAATGGCCGCTGTGACTACCCTTATGATGAGCACGCTGAGTGCAGGCGATAAAATTCTCTCTCACTTTTCTTTGTACGGCGGCACCGATGAATTGGTCCATCGCATCTTACCCCGTTTTGGTGTCAGCGCCGTTATCGGAGACCTTCGAGATCTTTCCGTTGCGGAGCAGCTACTCAAATCGGATCGTTCCATTAAGATGCTCTATCTCGAAACACCTGCAAATCCCACACTACAGTGTGTAGACCTGGCCGCACTTTGTTCTCTAGCGAAACAATACAATTGCCTGGTGGCCTGTGACAATACCTTTGCCACGCCTTACTTACAACAACCCTTTGCCTTTGGCGCCGACTTTGTGATCCACTCGACCACAAAATTTTTGAACGGACATGGAACCGCCATTGGAGGCATTTTAATTGGAAAGGATATTGACCGGATGAAAGGTCCGATCGGAAAGTTCTTTCGCACCACCGGTGCCTGTGCCAGCCCATTTGACGCCTACTTATTGACACAAGGCATCAAGACCCTCGAGGTTCGAATGGATAAACATTGTTCCAATGCCGAACAAGTCGCTGGCTTTTTGAGCGGTCATGCCGCGGTAGCCAGGGTCAATTATACTGGGCTATCCTCTCACCCCGACCATGCGATCTCGGCAAAACAAATGCGTCATCCCGGTGCGTTAATGAGTTTTGAATTAAAGAAAGGACTGCAAGGAGGTATTGACTTCATGAACAAATTGAAACTTTGTGTACGTGCCGTTTCATTAGGCACTTGTGATACCCTATTGTCTCACCCCGCTTCGATGACGCACTTTAGCGTACCAAAGGAAGAGAAAGAAAAATACGGCATCACCGACGGCCTAATTCGTATGCATGTCGGGATTGAAACAGCAGCGGATATCATAGCAGACCTGAACCAGGCGCTACAATAATTTTTTCGACAGATACGAAGTGATCATGTAGAGCGTACAAAAAAAACATTTTAGCTATCAAAAGGAAAACACCTATACGATCTTGTCTTTGACCCTAACCATACGACGCGCACAGCGAACAGATTGTCCCCGATTACTAGAGCTGATCCGTGAATTAGCCCTCTATGAGAAAGCCCCTGACGAAGTAACGGTACGTGATGCGCACTTTGAAGAGAGTGGTTTTGGCAATAAGCCGGTATGGTGGGCCTTTGTTGCAGAAGATGGCAATGGCATCCAGGGTTTTGCCCTCTACTATATTCGCTACTCCACTTGGAAAGGACAATGCCTGTACCTAGAAGATATTATCGTAACAGCCACCCAGCGCGGAAAAGGGATTGGCTCAGCCCTTTTTGAGACCATTCTTAAAGAGGCGAAAGAAAAGAAAATGGCAAGAGTCTGTTGGCAAGTACTTGATTGGAACGAACCCGCCATTCGCTTTTATAAAAAATATAAAGCCAATTTAGACCCCGAGTGGGTCAATGGAGCCATCGAAATTTCGCTCGATCGCTAAGCTTCTTTTGTTACCCTACGGAAGCAACGATGGCTTCTCTATTGATCTTTTGGATGAGTCCCTGTAATACTTTACCAGGTCCTACTTCGGTAAATTGAGTAGCCCCATCAGCGATCATCGATTGAATGGTTTGTGTCCATTTTACAGGTCCGGTCAATTGATTAATGAGATGTTGCTTGATCTCCTCTGCATCCATCACGGCCTTGGCCACTACATTTTGATAGACCGGACAAATGGGTTGATAAAAAGAGGCTGATTGAATAGCTGCCTTTAGCAATTCCTCGGCCGATTTCATAAGGGGAGAATGAAAGGCACCTCCTACTGGTAATACCAATGCTCTTTTTGCCCCTGCGGTCTTTAAAGCCACACAGGCTTTTTCGATACCCGCCACTGAACCACTGATAACAAGTTGGCCGGGACAATTATAATTTGCGGGTACTACGATCTCCTCTATCTGGGCACAAACCTCGCCCACCTTCTCATCGGCCAAGCCCAAAATAGCGGCCATGGTACCTGGTTGATGTTCGCAAGCATGTTGCATGGCATTGGCGCGGGCGGCCACCAGGCGCAACGCATCCTCAAAGCTAAGAACACCGGCTGCCACCAAGGCAGAGAATTCACCAAGTGAGTGACCGGCCACCATATCGGGCTTTACCTGCTCAATACTTTTATACGCCACAATGGAATGTAAATAAATGGCGGGTTGGGTCACATCGGTGCGACGAAGATCTTCATCTGATCCGTTGAACATGATATCGGAGAGACGAAAACCGAGTATCTCGTTGGCTTGTTCTACGATCTTTTTGGCAAAAGCGGATTGTTCATAATAATTCTTAGCCATACCCGGAAACTGAGAACCTTGTCCGGGAAATACGTAAGCATGCTTCATAGCAACAAAATAGTTAATTGAGTTTGGCGCCGATCAGACGCATAAATTCACTGCGGGTAGAGTTCTTATGGAATTCGCCATCAAAGGCAGAGGTCGTAGTCACTGAATTTTGTTTTTGAACACCACGCATCATCATACAAAGATGCTGCGCCTCTACTACCACAGCAACACCCAAGGGATTTAGGGTTTCTTTAATTGCATCTTTGATCTGAATGGTCAGTCTCTCCTGCACCTGCATTCTACGAGCAAAGACATCGACCACGCGCGCCACCTTGCTGAGCCCGGTAATCCATCCATTGGGAATGTACGCCACATGGGCCTTGCCAAAAAAAGGAAGCATATGGTGTTCACACATGCTGAACAGCTCAATATCCTTTACCACGATCATCTCACTGACATCCTCATGAAATTTAGCCGAATTCAAAATGGCCTTGGCATCGAGCTGATAACCCTGGGTCAGAAATTGCATGGCCTTGGCCACCCGCTCGGGAGTTTTAAGCAGTCCTTCGCGCTCGGGGTCTTCGCCCAGCCAGGAGATAGCCTCTTTATAGCTTTGTGTGAGGGCCGAAGTGGCTTTCTCATCGTAATGATCTGTTTTGTGGTAGGCCATGATTTGGATTTGGATTTGTATTATGCGGGATACTCAACGAAATTGCGTGGGGTTTCATAAAGGCGGATCTGCAGATCGTGTTGTGCCAACACATGAGGACGTAACAGATCATAAATAACAATGGCGATGTTCTCGGCCGTAGGATTCAGCGCTTTGAACTCTTGGGTATCGAGATTCAAATTCCGATGATCGAAACGTTCGATGATTTTTTCTTGCACCAGGTCGCTGATCCATTTCATATCGACTACATAACCAGTGATCGGATCGGGTTCGCCTGTGACCTTTACGATCAGCTCGTAATTATGACCGTGGTAATTGGGTAAAGCGCATTTTCCAAACAAGCGATCATTTTCCTGAGCCGATAGATCGGGACGGAATAGACGGTGGGCGGCATTAAAATGCTCTTTTCGATAAACAGCTACTCGTTTGGACATAGGAAATAAGATGAACCTTTGATCGGTCGTAGTCTTAACAAGTCTGCGGACGATTAGTTCAAAACTTGTTTAAAGTTACGACAATTTTTACCCATAATACTCAACATATATTTTTGGGGTCTCCACCAGCTTGAGACAGTGCAGCTTAACATGAGCCGGAAGAGCCGGAGCCAGCTCTTGCCAAATGCCCACAACGAGATTTTCTATGGAGCAACGCTTTCCCAGCATAAAATCAACATCGAGGTTCAGATTGCGATGATCGAGTTTGTCTATGACACGTTCCTTGACGATCGTGCTCAGCCGTTTAGCATCGAAAATAAATCCGGTGTCGGGGTCGGGATCGCCCTTAATGGTCACATAGAGCTCGAAATTGTGCCCATGCCAATTGTGGTTGGCGCACTTTCCAAAAACCTCTTCATTTTTTTCGGCAGACCAGTCTGGGTTATAGAGTCGATGGGCAGCATTGAAATGCTCGATACGAGTTAAGTAAACCATGCTTTACTTTTAGCTCCTTCTCAGCATCGGGCGGAAGGAAGGTGAGCCGCAAAGTTAACTACATTCTGCTAATTTTACCTCCATGAATTGCCTAGTTGTAGCCGCCACTCCTATAGAAATTGCGCCACTTATCGACAAATTGCCCCGGGGCATAAACAAAAAGGTAGAGATCGATATACTGGTCAGTGGCATCGGGCTACTGGCCACTACCTATTCGCTCCAAAAGCAGATCAACATTAAAAGACCCGATCTGATCATTCAGGCCGGCGTGGGCGGTTGCTTCGACAAGAATATAGCACTAGGTTCGGTCATGGCGATCAAAAAAGATTGTGTAGCCGATCAAAGTGTGGTAGAACTAGCCGAATTAAAAACCCTCTTTGACCTTCGGTTGGTGCCGGCCGATCAGTTCCCATACAAAAAAGGGTGGCTTGTCAACCCGTTAAAAAAACTTGATCCACTTCCTGTACCTCTTGTCACCGGCATCTCTGTCAATGAGATCACCACCGATCCTTCGCGAGTGGCCTTGTATAAAAAACTATTCTCACCTGTCTTGGAATCCATGGAAGGAGCAGCCCTTCACTATGTTGGTCTCATGGAGAAAATTCCTTTTTTACAATTGCGAAGCGTTAGTAACTATATAGCCGAACGGAACAAAAAAAATTGGAAACTAGCCCCGGCCGTCACCTCTTTGAACAAGGTCTTGTGGCAAGTATTGAAACAACTATGAAAATCAGTATCGGCTTTTCGCCTTGTCCTAATGACACCTATGTGTTTGACGCCCTGGTCAATCAATTAATCGATACCCAGGGGATCGAATGGGATGTTCATATCGAAGACGTAGAGACCCTCAACGAGTGGGCACTTGAGCAACGACTCGACGTAACCAAGCTAAGTTTTCCTGCCTTATTTCAAGCTAACGGAAGCTATCGATTACTCAATAGCGGAGCTGCCTTAGGAAAAGGAGTGGGCCCCCTCTTGGTCGCTAAAGAACCTTATTCTGCCGATCCGGCGCTCATCGGGCAACACCGTATTGCCTTGCCCGGTCAGCATACCACGGCCCATCTGCTTTTTTCGATGGCCTTTCCGCAAGCCACACAAAAAAAATTCATGGTATTCTCGGCAATAGAAGAAGCTGTCTTATCCGGACAAACCCCATTAGGGGTCTTGATCCATGAGAATCGCTTTACCTATGCGGAGAGAGGATTGCACCGGATCGTAGACCTGGGCGCCTATTGGGAGCAGGAAACCGGTGTACCCATTCCTTTAGGGGGAATCGCTATTAAAAGCTCCCTTCCTACAGCACTGGGGCAAAAGATCGACCAGCTGATCGCCAACAGTCTTGAATCAGCCCGCAAGCTCAATACGATCAGCCCGTTTGTACGATCACATGCGCAAAATATGGAAGAGAAAGTGATGAGACAGCATATCGACCTTTATGTCAATGATCATACACACTCTTTAGGACCAATGGGAAAAAAGGCAATACGAAGATTGTTTGAAACCTATGAACGATTGACAGATAACAATAAGATCGATTATGCGCTCGACAATACTCTTGACAGCAGTCAAGAAAGTGCTTTAAACCGTACTTTATACAATGCTAGTGATCGGTTCTTTTTAGATCCGAAATAATCGATAGCCACTCAGCCCTTGAGAGCCTTTGCATATACCGCCAAACAACGAGCACGAGCTGCCTCGTGTTGCACGATGGGAGCCGGATAATCTAATGACTGCGACTCCGGAACCCATTGCTGGATATAGCGCAAGTCGGGATCGAATTTTTTGGTTTGGATATACGGATTGAATACGCGGAAATAGGGCGCCGCATCACATCCCGATCCCGCGGCCCATTGCCATCCACCGTTATTGGCCGACAGATCGAAGTCCAGTAATTTTTTAGCAAAATAGGCTTCACCCCAGCGCCAGTCGATCAAAAGATGCTTGGTCAAAAAAGAAGCTACGATCATCCGGACGCGATTATGCATAAAACCGGTCTGGTTCAGTTCTCGCATACCGGCATCTACGATAGGATATCCGGTTCGACCCTGACACCACGCCTCAAACTCCTTTTCATTATTTCTCCATTCGATCTTATCGTAAGCGGGTTTGAAGCTCGAAGACACTACATGCGGAAAATGCCAGATGATCATTTGATAAAAATCTCGCCAGATAAGCTCTGACAAAAAACTTTCATTGAGTGCGCCAGCCTCTCGTGCCAGGGCTCTGATGCTAATGGTCCCAAAACGAAGATGAACACTTAGACGAGACGTTCCCGACACGGCAGGGAAATCACGCTGTTCCTTGTACCGTTTGATGGTATGCTTGTCCCAATGTTTATCGGGAAAACGTTGTCCACTTGATCGAAAGCCGATTTTTTTTAAAGACGGAATGGCAATGGGTTCTTGTTTATAACACAATTCGATCAGCTTCTCGGATCCCCAAGATCGCAGCTGCTCCGCCTTGATCGTTGCGCGCCATTTGCGGGAATACGGGGTAAAGACCGTGTAAGGAAGCCCATCGTCCTTTACGATCTCGGATCGTTCAAAAATTACCTGGTCCTTGACCGATACGAACGCAATAGAGCGACTGGTAAAAAAGTCGGCCATGGCATTGTCGCGTGCCCTGGCATAGGGCTCGTAATCAGTATTGGTGTAAACAGTCTGAATGGCATAAGTATCACACAATTTCGAAAAGACCTCTTGTACCGATCCATGCTGAACGTACAAGGTACTGCCCACGGCTATCAACTGCTGCTGTATGGCCTCCAATGAATGGTGTATAAAATTGACACGAGCATCCGCGGGATCCTCCAGCTCATCTAAAATAGCCTTGTCAAAAATAAAGACCGGTAAGACGGGATGCTCACCCTTCAACGCTCTAAAAAGTCCGGCATTGTCTTGTAACCGAAGGTCACGGCGGAACCAGAAGACCGATACAGCGGGTTTCATACCCTTAAAACAAGCCGAACGGACAATGGTTGCCCGTTAGCCTGAAATAAGATCGAAAAACCGCTATTGCAACCGGATCAACCCATTTTTGAGGGCAAAAAAGGCCATACCGGCCAGATTACGACTTCCTGTTTTGAATTTGATCTTATCGCGGATACTCTCTACCGTCCGGGGGCTAAGTGATAAAGAGCTGGCAATATCCCGCGTAGTTTGCTCCTGAAAAAAAATGCGAAGCACGGTCACTTCCTTATCGGTCAGTGGACAACGGGTACGAAGCGGTGTAATCGTAAAAGGCCTAAAGACCGACTCGATCTCGGGCTGATTGTCGCTATCCGAAACATAGTACCCCTGGCTTATGACCGAACGCGCTGCATTCGCCACCTCTTTTATCTCAGCCGTCTTGGACAAATAGCCGTTGGCCCCTGCCTTCGATAAAGTCTCTAGCAGGGACGTTTCCATACTATACCCCAAGAGCAAGATCTTGGCAGCAGGTGCTGCGCGGGAAACTTGTAATAGCGTCTTGATGCCCTTACTCCTCGGTAAAGCGAGGTCCAGAAAGATCACATCGGGTTGCGTTGTCTCCAAGAGGGCAAATAAGGCTGGGGTTGTACCCGCTTCGCCAATGACCTGGATATCTTGCGCTTTCTTTAGCGCAGCTTTAAATCCAGCTCTGTAGATGTCGTACTCATCGGCAATTAAAACGCGGATAGGTGAGGTTTGCATAGCATAAAATTTTAAGAAAGCAAGATGCTATGCGAGAGGGTTCAAAAAAAGAGTAAAAACCCTAAAAATTTCGGCTTCGGAAAATACGGTCTTTTGCCCCCTAGCGGATCAAACGGTTTCTTAGCGCGTAGGCCACAAGCCCAATGCTGGAGCTAACTTCGGTCTTGATCTTTAACTGATACCGAATATTTTCGACCGACTTCTTACTTAAAAAAACGCGCTGCGCAATTTCTTCAGACTTATACCCCTCCGCAAGTAATTCAAGTACCCGGATCTCATTCTTTGAAAACCGCAGGGTATCGACAGGGGCCCCGGGAGTCTTACGCCGCAACCGAGTAAGAAGCGCCCGGCTAACCAACTCATTAAAATAGATTCCATTGTCAGTAATCGCATTGATCACGGAAATCAGATTATCGTCTCCGGGTTCTCGAGGCAAAATGGCATTGACACCCGCATCCAATAACTCCTTTGCCTCTAGTAAGTCCTCACCGGAGGTAAACACTGCCATCTTTAAGGCGGGATATCTAATTTTCTTTTGTGCCAAGAAAGAAAAAAGGTCAAGACCCTTTAGTTCAGCGCTCAGCAACAAAATGTCCGGCAAAGACCGGTCAAGCAACTGATTCATTTCTCTAGCAAGATCCGTCTCCCATATAAGCTGCAAAGACGGATCCGCAGCAATTGAAGTAATTATACCCCTTCTAAAAAAGAATTGTTGATCTGCAAGTCCGATAGTTGTCATGGTATCTAAATAAGTAGGATGCAAGTTCATTGAATTAGTTCATAAGCACACTCATAAAAAGAATGAAATTTTTGTAGTTTTTTTTCTACAAAAAGGAAGGATTACTTCACATATTTCCGAAATAAAATCAAGCGAAGATTAAAGAAATTGATAATGACAAAGCTAATTTCACATACTTAATCGAATTATTATAGTGGAGTAGTTAAAATTAAATAAGCGTAATTATCTATAAATAAATTTAAAAGACCATCATTTGAAATACGAGGGATACTATATAATAGGCGTAATTTTAGGTTCGATCACTTGCATAGGCGCTACAGCTTTCCTTATTATAAGACATAAAAGAAATGAGAAAGGAATCAACCTACTGCAGCAGATACAAGCGGAAGAAAAAGCCCTACAAAAACTCGCAGCAGAATTGCACGACAACTTGGCACCGGCTCTCTTACTAACCAGAATGCAGTTAGAACCGCTCTTAGAACTTAAGGAAAAGAATATTGTAGCGAACTGCATAGAAAGAATCGAAGCTCTTATTGCAGAAACGCGTCAACTTGGTGCTCTTTCGGCTGGATCGGTCTTGGGTCAAAAGGGATTCACAGAAGCCATCAAGGATCTGCTAAGTACCATTGAGCAATACCAAAAGATCAATAGTACGCTGCAGATCGATCAGCTATCGATCACGCTGCCCGCAGAAAGTGAACGCATTCTCTTTCGCATCATTCAAGAGGCCATCCAAAACATATTGAAGCATGCAAAGGCCACGGAAATCAGTATTCAGTTAAGTGAGCACAAAGAACATTTCGACATTGCGATACGAGACAATGGAACGGGCTTTGATCCCAACTTCGTAAAAGCTGGAGCAGGTCTACGCAATATTCAAGAGCGTACCCTGGCCCTTAACGGAAAAATGACACTACTCGCAGCGGTCGGTAGCGGCACACACATTCATCTTCAAATTCCAAAACAATAATTTATGACAACAACAGTACTGGTAGATGATCATGTATTGGTCAGAAAGGCATTGGCCGAGCAAATCGAATCACTGGGCTATGCAAAAGTGATAGCCCAATTCGCGAACGGAAAAGAACTCACCGAGGCCCTACTAGACGGCCTGGACCCTGAATTGATCATTTTAGACCTAAACATGAAGGAAATGAACGGTGTCGAAACCTCCCGGTGGCTGAAGCACCATCGGCCCTCCGTAAAAGTACTAATACTAACTATGTTCGAGACCGAGTTTACCCTAGTACAAATTCTACAAGCCGGAGCCAGAGGCATCGTACATAAATCGGCCAAAAGTGCCGAGCTGAAAACAGCGATTGACAATATTGTCAATGATGGCTTTTACTATTCCAACTATACCAGCAGTAAATTAGTAGGACTAATCAAGGATAAGACCGAGGGACTCAAATCGCTGGAGCGGGTCATGCTCGACGACCGCGAGATCGACTTTCTCAAATTGGTCTGTTCGGATAAAACCTATAAAGAAGTAGCGCAAGAGCTTCGGCTTAATCCCCGAGCCGTAGATTCCCTAAGGGATCAACTATTCGTCAAGCTCGATGTTAAGAGCCGAGTGGGCTTAGCTATGATCGCACTCAAGCATGGAATTGTACCTTTGTAGGTATACTCCTTTGCAATGTCGCTCTGCACCGCCGTAGCCATCAGCTGGAACCAACTAGTAAGTCCGCAAACGGCCCCGATCATTTTTCTGCTCTTGGTTGCACTGCTATTATGCGTGTTATTTTTTTATCAATACAGGATCAAGGCCTTCAATGCAAAGCTCATGACCCTCGAAAAAAAACAACAACAGCTATTGCTCGATGCGTCGCTTCGCTATCAAGAAGAAGAACGAAAAAAACTTTCGGCAAATCTACACGATGATGCAGGCCCCTTGCTGGCTACGGCCCGTCTTTATCTGAGTGATCAACTATTGGAACAAGATCGGGAAACGCAGGCGAAGACCATTGCTATGACACGTTCCATCTTGGACGAGGCCATCGGACTCGTTCGCAGCATCAGCCACGACCTGATCCCGCCTACGCTAAAAAACTTCGGATTGCACTCCGCCATCAACGATCTCATAAAAAAGATACATGGTGCCGGTATCGTAAGCGCTACGGCTACTTTTACCTCTTACGAAAAACGATATAGCGAAGAAAAGGAGTTGCTGATCTACCGTATTGTCTTGGAACTGATAAACAATATCCTAAAGCATAGCCACGCCAGCTTCATCGATGTTCAACAATTTTGGCACCAACAACACTATCGGCTACTGATCTCGCATAACGGGGACGGACTGACCCAACAGGCCTTTGAACAAATCAATAACCAACCTGGTGGCATGGGCCTAAAGAATATCGTCGGACGAATACGCCTATTGGAAGGAACTATTCAGTTCGAAAGAGAACCCGCCAATAATACGTACGTCATCAAAATTTCATTTCCATGAACGAGATCTGCGTTGCCATCGCCGATGATCACCTTTTGTTTCGAAAAGGGGTCATTCATTCCTTATCACCCTATAAAGAGATCCGTTTTGTGCTAGAGGCCGGCACGGGAGATGAATTGTTGAGCGGCTTATCTTCTACCCCCGTGCAAGTGGTGCTGATGGACCTCAAGATGCCCGATAAAGATGGTATGGAGACCACCAAGATCCTCAGCCGGGATTATCCTGGCATTAAGGTACTGATCGTAAGTATGCAAGAAGATGAACGATTCGTACATCATCTCATGGAAAATGGCGCCCACGGATACCTGCTAAAAAATTCGTCCCCTGAGGAGATCGTTAGGGCCATTACCGAAGTGATCGATAAAGGATACTACCTGAACGAGTTCGTCAAACGAATCTTACTGCGTACAACCGGCCAAAAACAAAAAGGACTACCGGCCCTCGAAATGGACCTAGAACTCTCGGACCGAGAAAAGAAAATATTGCAGTTGATCTGTATGGAATTTACCGCCCAAGAAATTGCGCAAAAGATGGAACTAAGCTCCAGAACGGTGGAGGCCATCAAAGATCGGCTTATGGACCGGTTTGGTGCAAAGAATACGGCAGGACTGGTATTCTTTGCCGTTCGACATCAGTTGATCGATTAGGGAAAATGCAACTCAGGTACCTCCTGCTCTATCACTAAGCGACCGGCCGTTTTAGCGCGGATCTCATCGACGCTGACACCCGGCGCCCTCTCTAACAAGCGAAAGCCCTGAGGCGTAACATCGAGGACAGCCAGATCTGTTACAATTTTTTTGACACAGCGAACGCCCGTAAGGGGCAAGGTGCAAGACGACAGTAATTTGGATTCCCCTTTGGGATTCGTGTGCATCATGGCCACAATTATATTGCGGGCACTGGCTACCAGATCCATGGCACCCCCCATTCCCTTTACCATCTTACCCGGTATTTTCCAATTGGCAATATCTCCGGTATCACTTACTTCCATGGCACCCAATACCGTCAGATCTACTTTACCCGCCCTGATCATTCCAAAACTCATGGCGGAATCAAAAAAAACAGAGCCGGCCACCGTAGTAATGGTTTGCTTGCCGGCATTGATCAAATCGGCATCTTCTTGACCAGCCATTGGAAAAGGCCCCATACCGAGCAGACCATTTTCACTTTGTAAAACAACGTCCATGCCCTTGGGGATATAGTTAGCAACCAAGGTGGGAATACCAATACCTAGGTTCACATAAAATCCCTGTTGCAATTCCGTAGCGATGCGCTGTGCGATCTGTTCCTTTGTCAATGCCATAGTGGGTGTTTATGCGTGTCTTACCGTGCGCTGCTCTATTCGTTTTTCATAATCGGAGCCCTGAAAGATTCGATGTACGTAAATACCGGGTGTGTGAATGGCATCCGGATCGAGTGTGCCCGCCGGAACCAATTCTTCTACCTCAGCTATGGTGATCTTGCCGGCCATGGCCATAAGGGGATTAAAATTACGAGCCGTGGCATGATAGATCAAGTTGCCCATGGTATCTCCTTTCCAGGCCTTGACAATGGCAAAGTCAGCTTCAAAAGCCATCTCTAGTAAATAGTCCTTGCCGTTAAAATGGCGAACTTCTTTTCCCTCCCCTACTTCTGTTCCTACTCCCGCAGGGGTATATATGGCCGGCATACCATAGCCGGCGGCCAGACAGCGTGTCGCTAATGTGCCTTGAGGGATCAACTCAACTTGCAACTCACCACTGAGCAATTGTCTTTCGAATTCAGCATTCTCCCCCACATAAGAAGAGATCATTTTCTTGACTTGCCGATTGGCCAACATCAATCCTATACCAAAATCATCCACCCCCGCATTGTTAGAGATACAGGTAAGCTGTTGAACCTGCTTGCGAACCAGGGCCGCAATACAATTTTCGGGTATACCGCATAACCCAAATCCACCTAACATCAGGGTGGCCCCATTCTTTATATCGGCAACGGCAACATCGGGACCTGCTACTACTTTGTTCATGAGAATTAGAATTTGTCTTATCCGGAATTTTTCTTCTCTGAAATAAGCCTTTTCAAAATTAGATAACCTACTCTTCCAACTGCACCGGAACGAGCTTCCCCTTTCGGTTGGGTACTACATCGATCTTTTCTTCCTTACGGGCAATAGAGTCCATGATCACCGCCATTAGGTTGGGATGGTCTTGATAATACGCAAAACTCTCTTTGAATTCTTTCTCAGAGACCTGATGGATGGCCAAGACCCGATTATACCACTTGATCTTTTCTTTCTCTTTCTGCAATGTGCTATCAGCAGGGAGGGCGAAACTGACCACAAACTGATCGGCTCGCATCATGTCCCAGACCAACTCTTGCATCTTGTCAGGAGGCAACACGCCGGAGGGCACTTGTTTGTCGTTGCCGCAAGAAGACACGACCCACCACAACAAGATCCAAAGACCAGGTATTGCTCTCATAGCTCTTTGTACAAAGAAATATTCGTGATATCCATTTTGGTCAACAACTCGCGCGCCCGGCTACGTTGTTCGGGACTTCCCTTACTGAAGACCTTGACCAATTCATTGGCCTTTCCTTGAAAGAAGAAAGGGATGATCATGGAATTCAAGTTCTCGGTATTGACCGTGTTCAAATAATTCAACGCATTGAGCATACCGCCCCTACCCGCCTCTTCGTTCTCAAAGAACAGATCGAGCCCGGTGCGGTAATACGCATAGACCGCATCGTGCACCAAGGCAAACCGATTGTTATTCATATTCTCGGCCAGCCAATACCGATTCCGTAATCCGTCGAAAGATTTCCAACCGGCAATATCACGCGAACCCGGGGCATTGTTGACAATGTTCCAAGCCCGTTGAAAATACAAATCACCACCGCGCAGCGCGTACGAATCGTAATCTAAACCTAAGATAATATTGATATAAAATGCAATGACGGCGGTCAGGTTTGCCACCAAGGGGTCATTGCCTTGCACCCGATTCTCATTGAACTCGATGGGCTGAAACTCTACATACTTGAAGACCACATTATCATCCTGAAAATTGATCAGCGGACTATCATAGCTTGTATTAAAGACAGGACGGGCCGCCTGCACCGTCAACTTACCCTTGTACACATTGTTGCCCAGGTCTTGGTCAATGCTGATGAGAAAACTACACTGGACCCTTTCGGTAGGACCAAAAACATCGCTGGTCCATTTTCGGGAATTGATAAAATTGGTAAGCCCTCCTTGTAAGGTCTGAAAGATCTTTCTGTCTACCTGCGAACTGACCTTATTGGCAATGATAGTGACCCTAGACTGCAATTCCTGTCCAGTCGATATCATCGACAAGGCCAAACAGACAAAAAGTAATGATGCTCTAAACATGATCAGCGGTATTAGCTGAACAGTTCATCCTCCTGCTTTCTGAAGTATACTTTATCCTCGAGAAATTCCTGCGTGGCCAGCAGTGCCGGATTGGGCATCCGCTCATAGGCCCTGGAGATCTCGATCTGCTCTTTGTTCTCATGGATCTCTTCGAGACTGTCCGTATGGCTGGCAAATTCCTCGAGCTTATTGTGCAACTCTTCTTTCAACGAGAGGTTGATCTGGTTGGCCCGCTTGGCGATGATGGAGACAGACTCGTACAGGTTGCCTGTCTTCGATTTGATGTCCTGAAGATGACGGGTCTCAACATTGCTGGTAATTCCGGCGCTAAGCTGGCGTCTTAGTTTGCTCATTGGTGAGGATTTTTATATTATTCTGTGACTGATTCAAAAAATTATCGACTTCTTTCTTCCATTTACTTTCGGGATAACGATCCGTAAATTCAAAACACTCCGTGACAACCTGCTCAAATCGTTCTACCTTTTTTTCCTCTATGCTCATTTCGGCAAAACGAAAATACGATTTGATCACCATCAACTTGTACTCATCGGCACGATACGATTCGGGATAGACATTTAACAGCGACGTAAAGGCAACGCCGGCCGCACGGAACTGACCAAGTTCGTAATACAATTGAGCGCTTAAGAAATCTTTGGTCTCTAGCTTGGCGCGACAAATATCAATGATCTCGGTGGCCTCTTTGTTTCGAGGCGATCCGGGATGGGTATTGATAAAAGTCTGCATCATTCCCATGGCGCGAACGGTGTTGGTCTGATCCAGCTGGGCCTTAGGGGACTGCTTGTAGTAACAATAAGCTCGCATATAATCGATCTCTTCGGCACGAGCACTGGTGGGAAAGATCTCCAGATAGCTTTTAAAAAGATTTTCGGCGTTCATGAAATCCGAAAGGTTGTAGGCGCAATAGGCATATTTGTAATAGATATCCTCGAACTCCTTACTGGTCTTAAAGAAAGGCATGATATCTTCATAAACTTGTTGCGCCTTTATAAACTCCTTTTTTACAAAGAACTGTTCTGCCCGTCGAAGCTTGTACGAAGCGTCTGGATTTTTGAGGAGCTTCGACATGCTTTTACCGCAACCGGTAAGCAGTACAAAAGACAGGCTCACTACCAATAACACACTGAATCGCAATAAGATGGACATAGGGGTAGCAAAGTTAACGCTTAAAGGCAAAACTTGCTTAAAAAAGATCGTCCACCAAATCAAGCCCGTTAAGAATATGGTAATCCCAAGCTTGGGACAAAAAAAAGACCCCGAAATAATCCGGGGTCTTCAGTATCAATAAGATATAATTAGTTTTTACGCAAATTTGGATGGGGAGGATCAACGCGGTTAGGACCGGTCTCACCATCTACAGCCGCCCGAAGATCAACCGTATTGCAATCACCGCCTTGTTGGCCGTAATTGAAGATAAAGCGGTCTTGACTGATACCCTCTTTATCTACCATATAAGAGATGATGGCATTTACGCGATCCCAGCTCATTTGCTGCTCACGCTTGTCGCCGGCGCAATAGCCCACCACCACGATCTGACAACCGGGGTTGTTGCGAACACGAGAAGCCGCAGAAGCCAATACAGACTTGGCATCATCAGAGAGCTTGCTGCTTCCAGCTTTGAAAGCTACGCTGGGAAGAGCGCCTACTTTCTGCTCACAGCTAACGGGAGCAGGACCTGCCATTGTCTTGCAATCATCGGGACATTTGCAATTACCCACACCATCCGCATTTACGGGCTGGCAACGAGTAGGCGTGATCAATTCCTTGTCTTTGCAATCAGGTACGCCATCACCATCCGTATCCAAACTTACACCATGCGTATCAACAGGACATCCTGCAGGAGTCTGCTCACGATCGAATTGATCGGTTACACCATCTCCATCGGTATCAAGTAATACAGGCTTGGGGATATTCATCAAGCGAGGATTGCGTAGCTCGGAATATGGATAATCGAGCGGATTGAGCCAGTACAGAGGCTGAACACTGTTCTTGCCCAGGTTAATATTCAAACCAAGGCTCATGAAATTATAGGTGTCGAAATTGCGTGTTTGAGCCGCATCGCCATTAGGATGAGCCTGCCAGCGTTGTCCGTCGAGCAGATCATCGTTAGAAACAGACCAACGATCTTCGAAGGCAATATTGATCTTGTTATTCAACTTGTAGGCAAATCCGATACCGAATGTACCGAGAGGTCTGAACGTTTTACCATTGTCACCGGCACTGGTGTTGCGCTCGGCAGGCGTCTCGAAGGTATTATCGAGGATATTGTTCTTAAGGTTCTTGATAAAATCCTTGCGGTCAGCGTAAGAAGGATCTACCAAAGAATTAAAGTTGTATTTGGTAGAACCATTCAGGGCATTCACCCGTGTTTCGTAGATCGCAAAACCCATACCGGCGATACCATAGATATTCAAGCTGGTATTGGTCTTGTGAAACTGAATATTGTTGATCGTAAGCAATGCTTGTAAAGTAGCTTCCGATACTTTGGTCTGGTAGTTATAAAACACCTTGTCGTAGCTAGAGGCAGGCAGACCGGTAGTTGAAGAAACGATGCTTACAGTATTGTTGGGTCCCGTGGTTACAGCACGAGGGGCGCTATAACGCTGGGCAGGGCTGGCAATATTAGCACCCCAGGCCGGATTCTTGGCATAGTTGGTATTACCACGATACTCATATCCTTTTCCAATACCGTACATGTATTCTCCACGGAGAGAAAGGGTGTATCCTAATGACTTTCTAACGTGAAAGCCAAATCCGGGAGAAAGGAACTGCGCAGGCACATCTCCACTGATCTGGAACGTACCCACCTTAACACCCACTTCCCACTGGCTGCGGGGCATGGCTGGATAATTGTACGTACCATTGAGGAACTCAGTGTGCTGAGGCATTCTCTTGGAGGGGATCACGGAAGAGTCTTTTACATCATAACTACCGCCCACTCGCTGTGAAAATCCATAAGTAGCTAACAAGCTAAAAAGCACCGTTAGCAGATATGCACTTCTTCTCATAAAAAGGAATTAAGTTTATTAATTTTTCAAAAATTGCTACAAAGGTAACCAAGAAGTCCGAATATGCAAAATTTTAATTACGCGTACTGCCAGCATTTACCCTTAGATTTCAATGAGTTAATAAGAGGTTAAGGGCCGGGGCCGGTGGGAAGCCTCTGACAATTTTGCTGTATCTTGTCGCCCCGGCATGAAATTACCCAACGCACTGATACAAAAGGAACTCGACCTGTTCGAGGTCAAGTTCAAAGAGGCGGTACAAAGCCAGGCGCCCTTGCTGGACCGGATCATGCGGTATGTGGTCAAAAGAAAGGGCAAGCAATTGCGGCCCATGTTCGTGCTGCTTTCGGCCAAATTGTGCGGCGAGATCAACGACAGTACCTACCGGGCCGCCTCTCTGGTGGAGATCTTGCATACCGCCACCTTGGTACACGACGACGTGGTAGATGATTCTCTCGAAAGAAGAGGCTTCTTCTCCACCTATGCCCTTTGGAAGACCAAGGCCAGTGTGCTGATCGGCGATTACCTGCTGGCGAAGGGACTTTTGCTCTCGCTCGATCATCGCGATTATCGTCTCCTTCATATTTTGTCCGATGCCGTAAAGAAGATCAGTGAGGGAGAATTGCTCCAACTGGAAAAAGCCAGGAATCTCAATCTGAAAGAAGACATATACTACGAGATCATCAAAGGCAAAACAGCCTCTTTGTTAGCCTCGGCCTGTGCCGCGGGCGCCTGGTCCGCAGGACAAGATGAGAACCTAACTGAAAAAATGCGGCAATTCGGAGAACTTACCGGAATGGCTTTTCAGATCAAAGATGACCTGTTCGATTACTCCAATGAAGAGATTGGGAAACCCACCGGAAACGATATCAAGGAAAAAAAATTAACGTTGCCCCTCATCTATACCCTCAACAACACAGACGCTATTACGCGCCGTAAGATCATCTACATTGTCAAAAACAATAGTCAGGATAAAAAAAAGGTGGATTGGGTCTTGCAACAGGTTCAAACCGTCGGAGGCATCGATTATGCCACTCAAAAAATGAATCAGTTCAAAGAACAAGCGATTGCCCTGCTTCATCATTTTCCAATAAGTCCATTTAGAACAGGGCTCGAGGAGATGGTCTTGTTCGTAACAGACAGAAAATATTGATGCCTTGCAAAAAAGATGGAAGACATTATCCGCCCCGGCAGACCTGGTCAAAACCCTAGAACAACAGCTGCAAATACACCCGCTTCTTTGCTCCTTGCTGGTGCAACGAGGGATCACCGACTTTGAACAAGCCCGCACCTTTTTCAGACCCTCGCTGGACGCCCTGCACAGTCCCTGGCTAATGAAGGATATGAAAAAGGCGACCGATCGGATCGTCAGGGCTATCGAGCAAACAGAAAAGGTCATGATCTTCGGAGACTACGACGTGGATGGTACCACATCTGTCGCCAGTCTATACCTGTTCTTAAAAAAACTGCACGAGCCTCTTTGCTACTATATCCCTCATCGCTACCGCGAGGGCTACGGAATCAGCAAGCCCGGAATAGATCATGCCGCCGCGCAGGGCGTTACCTTGATCATCTCAGTGGATTGCGGGATCAAATCAACCGCTCTCATCGAATATGCCCTTACACGCGGGATCGAGTTTATTATCTGTGATCATCACTTACCCGACGAACAACTTCCGCCTGCGGTAGCCATCCTCAATGCCAAACAAAAAGATTGCAATTACCCCTACAAAGAACTATGTGCCTGTGGGGTGGTCTTTAAATTAATGTGCGCGCTACAGGAACAAGTTGGCCTTTCGGAGAGCGCTGCCTTTGGCTACCTCGACTTGCTGGCTACCGCCATTGCAGCCGATATTGTCCCAATGACCGGAGAGAATCGTATCCTGGCCTATCATGGTCTTCAACAAGCAAACCAGCAGCCTAACCATGGCATTGCCGCACTGGCCGAGATCGGTGGCGTTCAACTACCTCTTACCATTCACCAACTGGTCTTTATGATCGCCCCCAGAGTCAATGCTGCGGGACGGATGGATGAAGGCGGAAAAGCAGTGGAATTATTTATTGCCGACTCTTTCGAAGAAGCGCTTGCGTTTGCCTCGCAACTCCAGAGTAATAACAGTGATCGACGCGAAGCGGACAAACTGACTACCCAAGAGGCCTTGGCGCAAATAGAACAGCATCCCGAATGGAAAAACAGAAGTTCGACCTTGGTTTTTCAACCGCATTGGCATAAAGGAGTTGTAGGGATCGTAGCCTCTCGGTTGATAGAACATTATCACCGCCCGACAATCGTATTGACTCAATCCGGAGAAATGGTAGCCGGGAGTGCAAGAAGTGTGCATGGTTTTAACTTGTATGATGCCATCGATGCTTGCCGAGATCACTTGCTTGGGTACGGTGGTCATTTTGCTGCGGCCGGCATGACACTAAGACCCGATCAGGTAGAGCCCTTTCGTGAAAAATTCGAAGCCGTAGTGGCCGCTTCTATATTACCCGATCAATTGATACCACAGATCACCATAGACCAAGAGATCACATTGGAAGATGTTACTCCTCGCTTTTACTCCATCATCTCACAAATGGAACCGTTCGGACCTGAGAATCTTCGTCCGGTTTTCTTATTGACCGGTCTTATCGACAGCGGACAGTCAAAAATTGTAAAAGAAGAGCATATTCGCTTTTCACTCAAAGACAGATCGGGTCGACACTCGATCAATGGTATCGGCTTTGGCATGGCCGGTCAATTTGTTTTGCTCCAAAACCGACAGCCCATCGACTTGGTCTGTACGCTCGACGAGAACCATTACAATAATAAGACGAGTTTACAACTAAGGGTAATGGATATCCGCCCAAGCGAAAAATAGCCCTCCTCGTATTAGTTCCAGCTCAACTGTACGTTATCAATTGCAGTCGAAGGCCTGTTATTACTACCTGTTGTTGCGGTTAAGCTTACAATACGGATCCAAACCTTTTGAGCGCTATTATTGAGAGCCGTTCCAAAATTGACCGTTACAGGAGTGCTGGAAAAAGTACCAACATTGGATGTAAGCGGGGTTGGACTGGTGGCAATCGCTGTAAAGGTGCTTGGATTGTCTCCTATCCCATATTCTACCACCCAAGTAGCGGTACGCCCACCTGGGGTAGCATCGAGCGATTGGAATAGAAAACTCATCTGAAAATTACTCTTACCTGTTGTGTTAGTGAGCTCAAAAAGGAATGAGGCCCCGGGGTCGTATCCTGTGGCACTTGTCTGTCTGATCCCCAGCGCCCGATTCGTAGAGGCCGATTGAGCCGTCGCATCGCTGGATGAAGTCAAGCCCGTGGCAGACGCAAAATTCTTGGCGCCGGCACTGGTTTGATTCCAAGCCGTAGGGGTAGCCCAACCGGTAGATGGATAAACGGGCATATTTCCCGAACCAGTTGACGAGGCCGTAGCTCCGATCTTGACATAAATACCTTGAGGAAGTCCATTGGCCAGCCCATCAAAATTCTGCGTGTAAGGAGAAGTTGTTAAGAGCAATCCTCCTGATGGCGGCGGCGGTGTAGAGCCACCCACTATATCACTTAAATTTCGGAACGAAACCTGCTGCGTGGTATTAAAAGGAGTAAGATATCCTGTAAAGGAGGTGGCTGCCGTGGGAAAAGCGGTAGTGGCAAAGTTCGCCCCCGTACTGGTAAATACATTCAATGTTCCAGTAGCATCGGTCATGGTTACTGAACCACTCCAGTTACCAGCGGTACCCCCTGAAAAAGTGATAGTAGAAACTTGAATCAATGTAGACTCCCATGCCCGAAAATTACTGGCAATGGCAGCCAAGGTTGTTACCCGGGGTGTAATGGCCTTTCCGGTAGAAACAAGTTGTGCATTACCCAACGGAACATTATTTAGCTGTAAAAGTCCATTAAACTCAGAGAGCTCCTGGCCCGAAATGTTTATATCGATAGAATCTCCCAAGTTAAAACTATGTGCCGCAGAAAAACGAACACAGATGCCGGCCAAGCCATTTCCTTGCTGTAGGTAAATATTTTGATTGTTAAGATTATTGCCCGCCCTGTCACTGATCACAATACCAGTGATCTTACGACCAGTGGGAGCAGTAGTAGTGGTGCCATTATATAGGGCGCGAAGATCGGCTGTGGACATGATGGTAGTGGGACCGGAACCACATCGTACTCCTGTAAAGCGCACATCACTCGTATCTCGAATCGTCAACTGTCGCGTACTTCCGAAATAAGAATATATACCGGTAATGGACCCATTTCCGGAGGGCAGTTTAACTGTCGCAAAACTGGCATAATTACTGGTGCGAAGTGTAATGCGGTTCGTAGATGGCGAAGCGCAGCCCTGTACGATCCGGTTTCCCGATTGAGAGGCATCAGCATAATTGCGGGCCGTATCGGCTACGGAAATTTCCATTTCACTTAACTGGATCAAGGTACTTATATGCGGATCTTGTAAAGAGGTGGTGAGCTGAGATATACTCACTGCCTTGGGAACCAGCGGCTGGTTAAGAGCCCCTTTTACGATATGCTGATCGAACAAGTTAGGGGCCAGCGTGGTCACTCCTCCCTGGCTCAGGTATGCAGAATCAATACCCCCGCCAAACTGCAGGGTGCCGTTGTACTGCCCGAGGTATAGCCCCTTGAGCTTTACAAAAAGCTTTCTTCCTACTGGATATTGATTGAATAGGTTACTGCCGGCCAGGCGCAAGAGAACACCTCCTGTTGCATCCTGCAAGGCTATCTGCTGGTAGTAATTTCCACTTTTATCATCACATGAAACAACCCCCTCGATGATCAACTCATCCGTTATGGCCACTGGCGCTCCAGCTGTATACCTCGCCTTAACGTCTCTGATACTGATATTGGCCACAATAGAGGGTGTGCCGGAATCAGGCGGATCAGTCTGCGTCTTCTGACAACTAGTAAAAAGAGTCAGCCCGAAGGAAAAAACCAATAGCGTTTTGATCGTAAAGATTGCTTTCATGAGATTTATTTTTACAGTTTTTTGAGGGACTATTGAATATCAGCTGCACTGCGAATACCGATTTGGGTCGCATCTTGTGTAGCTGTTTTAAAAATTGATACGTAGCCAGTAACAGAGCGCCCCGTGGTATTCACCGAAATGCCAGAGGCGGTTCTAACGAACATGGTAAGACTGCCCGTGCCGTCCGTCAAGGTATAGGTCGTTCCGGTACTATTGGTGTTGGTCTGGGTAATGGAAGACAAATTATTGATCTTGACCAAAGACGAGGCCCAGGCATTTCTATTGGCAAGAATCTGAGCGCAAGTTGCCGTACGCGGTAAAATAGAAAGTGTAACAGGCACAACGTTGACTTTCTCCTTGGGAACACTTTTTAATTCAAGATCTCCATTGAACAATATCAGCTCACCCACACCCGCCGCATCAATCTCAATAACAGTACCCAGTGGATACACAGGGGAACCAATGGTCGTGTACAAGTATAATCCCGAACCACTTTCGTCCTGCAGTCTAAAGTTACCGGCCGCCTCGTTGGCATTATTAGAGATGATCACGCCTCTTATCTTCTTGGTTCCCGCAGGGACCAAGAAGGTGCCGCTTCCGGGATAGAGCGCCCTAAATTGCGCAAGGGGAAGTAACTGCGATGGGTTAGTCGGAACAATGGGGTCCGGTCCGGTAGGGCCAATAGTTTGCTTATTGCAAGCACTTGTTAACAACAGAAAACACAACAAGACTCCCGACGAAAATAGTAAGCCCCTCTTACGCATAGTTGAATGGTATTTTAAGGTAGTGGTCAAAATCGAAAGGTGATGCTTGAAAAGAAGTTAAGTCCAAAGGCGTAAAACAACCGGGGAGGAAATTTTCCTACTTCGACAGGATCCGCTGCATTTTGTTGTTGATCGTAGCGAAGCTGCTCAAACCCTCCGGTAATAATATTTTTATTGTTCAGCAGATTATTGACCCCCAGGTTGAATACTAGAAAGGTGGGCTTATCATTGACCTCGTAACGCTTGGGAAGCTTCCAGGAATATCCGCCAAAAAAGTCGACCGTATACTGTGCATCGAATTTCTGTTGATCAAAGACCTGCTTGTACCCCTCAGAACCCGGTGTTAAAAATTGCAGGGCATCCCAGGTACGGCGCAAAGGATTTGTCGTTAAGTAAGACTTATCGAAATAACTAGAAGAAAGACTCACGAACCAAAATGCAGGAGAGCGATAATTGAGCGAAAGACTATAGGCTTCCATCGGTGTTGAAGGCACCTTAAAATTCTCCGCGTAAATTATGTCCCGTCCAAGTTCTGTGGCACTATTGTCTACCGTTATGATGGCCTGTTGCCGGCTATCGAAATAATAGCGGCCGATCGATGCTGCCGCATTGAGCGTAACGGTCGAGGACAAACGGGCTTCGACCCCAAACTCGCCCCCGAAATGTAGTTTGTCGATGCCACTGATAGCGTAATTGACAAAATTTTGATAAAAATCATGATAAAATATCATGACATCCATACCTTTTTTGAATTGTGTGTAATACGCACCCAACTTTACACGCAACTTGGGGGCATTTAATACATATCCGGCCTCTCCGGTAAGGATCTCCTCACTTTGAAGATCTGCCTGTTGTGCGTTGCGAGTACGTGGCGATATATAAACATTCTCGAAATAGGGTGCCCGGGTCAACAAAGAGCCGTTCGCGAACAGATAATTTCTCCCATCAAATTTGTACGTAACCCCTCCCTTTACCGCATAATTCAAAAACTGATTGAGGGTCCCCTTTCCATAGGAGTCGGCAGGGAAAATTCCGTTGCGCACATTCCCCTCTCGATAAAATCGGGTCTGTGAAGCTTGTCCCGCAATAAAGACATCCCATTTGTCCAGCTGAATAACACCTTGCCACCATGCATTGGCTCGGCTGATGTTCAAGTTGTAATCATAGCCAAACCGATCCCCGACCTTTAGTATTCGATTCGGAACATCCACATCGAACTGGTTAGCCGTGCCACCCATTCCAAAATCTCTTTCTGCGAATTGATTCAGATTAACATAGAATTGTCCCCCCAGCAGATCATCGACCTTTTTATAATAGTGGTTTCGTTGCGTCTGCATGGAAAGACCGGCTGTAATATCGAAGTGCTCTCCTACACGGGTGGTCAACACCGTATTGAAATTGAATCGCTGCGTATTGATGATCCTGTTCTCGATAATATAACGTGAACGAAGACCCGATACACTATTGCCGGGTATGCCATTGGCATTGTTTATCGTTGTAAAACCAGCTCTGTTAATGTCGTAAAGTCGCTGCCAATTGATCTGTCGAAGCGAGATATCATTGCGCATCAGATCAGTCAAACGGGCGGCCTGCGCAAGATCGGGCGTACTACTCCATTGTCCGGTATAACTGGGCAGATATCGGTAATAATCTGGACGAGGATCGGCGGCATTATACCAATCAAATGCCGTAACAGAGCGATCTCCGAACGAATAACTTGCGGCGGTGGACAACGACGTGTTGTTGCGCCATCTGAACTCGTGGTTTACGATGGCCACTGGTTGGTGGGTTCTTCCAATGCTTACACTTCTCTTACGCCCATTTTGATACCCCCAATTCGGATTATAATAATTGGTTCCGGCCAACTCCATCATCTCTTGCACCGCCGGCCCTTGTCTCCCATTTTCAGTAGGAGCATCAAACACCGTAAACGACAATAGATTTCGTTGATTGATCTTCTTATCGACACTGGCAAAAAAGGCCCAGCCATCGTAATGTGTGCCGGGCACATACCCTTCATTGGCCCAGCGACGACTACCACTAAGCGATAGAGCCCACCCTTTTTTGGAAAGGCCTGTCGAATGGGTCAACATGACCCGATTGTTATAATTTCTGTTAGAAATGGCATAACTAATCTGCGTTTGTGCACGTTGCTTACTTGCTCTTGCATCGATATTGGTATTTCCGCCAATGTCTCCGAAGGTGAACGTGTTGTATCGTAAGCCCCACGATATATCCCGATTACGCATCACATCATTAAGGCCTCCCCACAGCCCGAAAGGAGTAAACCCGTTATCAAGGTTATCCATGGGGACACCGTTCAAAAAGGTGCTGAAATGATCGTTATCGTACCCCCTGATCCTGAAACGAACAGCACTGAAGTTGAAAGAGGCCGCCGAAAAGAAAGGATCGCGTCCGGCTGTGAGTAGCGATGAGATATTTTGATTTCCGCCATCACCCAGGTCATTATCATCAATGGATACAGTAGGAATATTATCTAGAATACCATCTTTTATCTCCTCTATAAGCGCACTATCTTTTCTGACGGTGGAGTCCGTTTGGGCCAGCAAATGGAAACCAGTCAGCAGGCTGGAAAGCAGTAGCAGGTAAAAACGCATGCAGTTAGTTTTAAACAGGCGCTACAAATCTAATGGGACTGATCAGTTTTGCCGAAAAAAGTTTGACACATCCATTTCACAACACGATGTAGCCCCCACCTATACCGGATAGATGTATTTGTGTACATTCGCAGCGCCGATCGTAAGACATGAAAAAAAGTATCCTACTCTTTTGCCTGCTGCTCAGTTTGGGAAGTATTTGGGCCCAAAAAAAACAATACAAATCGGCCATCATCGCTTTTTACAACTTGGAGAATCTTTTTGACACTATTGATAATACACTAATCAACGACGAAGAATTTCTACCCGGCGGTATCCGAAACTACAATTCGCTCATCTACCAAGACAAACTATCCAAATTAGCCTCTGTCATCAACCAAATCGGCACCGAGTTGAATCCCGATGGGCCTGCCCTATTGGGCGTTTCAGAGATTGAAAATGATACCGTATTGCGAGACTTGGCCAATCAACCTTTGTTACGAAAGCAAAATTACCGGTGGGTGCATTATGACTCCAAGGATGCTCGTGGCGTCGATGTTGCCCTACTCTATAATCCGGTCTATTTTTCGCCTGAAAAAAGCAAGAATTTGTTCGTACCCCTTCCACGTGGCTCAAAAGATGCCTATTATACAAGGGATATACTTTGGGTCAAAGGAAAGCTACAAGGTGAGACAATCCATATTTACGTCAATCATTGGCCCAGCCGAAGCGGTGGCGAAAAGAGAAGTGAGCCCGGAAGAATAGCGGCCGCCCGCGTGTGCCGACTTCATATAGACAGTATTTTAGCCAAAGAACCAGCGGCCAAAATTTTGGTCATGGGCGACTTAAATGATGACCCCATCAACAAAAGTGTCGCAACCGTTTTGCAAGCCAATGGAGATAAGGAATCAGGATCAACCGGATCGCTGTATAATCCCTGGTGGGATCTTTACAAAAAAGGGATCGGCACACTGGCCTACCAGGATGCCTGGGGGCTGTTCGACCAAATAATTTTATCGAGACCCTGGCTTCTTAAAAAACAAGAGGGCTTCTTCCTTTACAAGCAGCAAGTATTCAACCGCGAGTTCTTGGTCGAGAATACTGGCCGCTACAAGGGCTATCCCATGCGCACCTGGGATGGCAACTCCTACAGAGGAGGCTATAGCGACCATTTTCCAAGCTACATATTGGTTATCAAAGAAATAGATAAGGATTAACAAGCCCTTGTCCCCAACGGTGAAAACCCCTATCTTTGCCGCCCCAAATCTGTATTCGCAGATTCTTTGCGACCGCAAGGTGGCAATGTCCAATGGGAGAAACCGAATTTTTAACCCTTTCCGGTAAAGAACCGGAAACAAAAAAAGGCACATGAACAACTACGAACTGATGGTGATCTTCACCCCTGTTCTGAGCGATGACGAGTTCAAAGCTGCGCAAAAAAAATATGCGAAGCTGGTTACCGATAATGGTGGCACCGTCGTAGCCGAGAATGCTTGGGGGCTTAAGTCACTGGCCTACCCCATCCAGAAAAAAACAACCGGATTGTACTGGGTACTGGAGTACACGGCATCATCTGATTTCAATGAAAAATTGAAGATCCAGTTGCTGCGAGACGAAGCGGTACTTCGTCAACTTTGCACCAAGCTCGACAAATACGCCGTCGAGTACAATGCACGCAAGAGAAGTGGCGTTAAGACCGGTAACCAAAAATCAGTGGAGGCCTAAGCATATGGCAAAGAACGAAATCAAATACCTGACCGCCATCAAAACCGACAAACGCGTAAAGAAGTTTTGTCGTTTCAAGAAGTATGGCATGCGCTATATCGACTACAAAGACGTTGAGTTCCTTAAGAAGTTCCTCAACGAACAAGGTAAATTATTACCTCGTCGCTTGAGCGGTAACAGTCTCAAATTTCAGCGCAAGGTATCCGATGCGGTAAAAAAAGCCCGTCAGATGGCCCTGCTCCCTTACGTAACAGATCTTTTAAAATAACCTCACCCTAATTCCCCATCGGGAAGACAGTCCCCGCGACTGGGTTGGTGAACAAAAGAAACAACATGGAAATTATTTTACTTCAGGATGTAGATAACCTGGGCGGTACCAACGAAGTGGTCAAAGTAAAGAACGGCTATGCCCGTAATTTCTTATTGCCTCGTAAACTGGCCGTCGAAAACAGCCCCAGTAATAACAAGCAACTGCAAGAAAGACTCAAACTAGTTCGCAAGAAAGAAGAGTTGATGCTGGCGCAGATCAACAGCGTTATTGCCAAGCTAAACGAAGGGCCCGTTAAGCTTACCGCTAAGACCGGTACCAGCGGAAAGATCTTCGGAAGCATTACGTCGCTGCAGCTCAGTCGCGCTATTCGCGAGCAAAAAGGGTTCGATATCGATCGCAAGAAGATCAGCCTGCCCGAAGAGCTTAAAGAACTCGGAAGCTACAAAGCGCAGATCGACTTCGGTGGCGGAAAGCAAACCGAGGTGAGCATTGATGTAGTGGCTGAATAAGAACCCTACAAAATATCATTTTAAAGCCCTCTTAGGAGGGCTTTTTTAATTTTGTAGATGCTTGTTTTTCAGCGATTTGCCTATTATTGAAGCTAAGAATTGAACAAATTATCCCCGCATTTAAAAAAAAGTGTTACTTTGCCCAGCTATTGGTGCTCTTTCAGTTTTGCATGTCCGGAACGCTTCGCAACAACGTAGAATGTTCTTTTGGTACTGTTTACTGTTGACACTGTTTATTTTTTAAAAATGTATTAAAATGAACATTTACGTAGGAAATCTGAGCTGGAACCTCAAAGATCAGGATCTGCTCAACCTTTTTGCATCTCATGGCGAAGTGGCTTCTGCCAAGATTGTCACCGACAAATTCACTGGCCGTAGCAAAGGCTTCGGTTTTGTGGAAATGCCGAACGACGAACAAGCGCAAGCTGCTATCACGGCCTTGAATGGTACTGCCGTAGACGGCCGCAACGTGGTCGTTAACGAAAGTCGTCCTAAGCCCGAAGGTGGTGGCGGCGGTGGTTACAAAAAGCGCAGCTTTGGCGGCGGCGGCGGCGGTTACCGTGGTGGTAACGGCGGTGGCGGTAGCTATCGTGGCGGAAACGGCGGTGGTTACAACCGTGAGAGTTTCAACAACGGCGATTTTTAATGCCAGCGGTTTTATACCGCTCTTCATTCAATAAAAGCTGCAGTCCGGTCTCCAAAAGACCGGACTTTTTTTTGTTACCTTCGCATCACAATGACAGAGAAGATCCTGATCCTTGATTTTGGATCACAATACACCCAATTGATTGCCCGGGCGGTACGTGAGCTGAATGTTTACTGCGAAATAATCCCCTTTAACAAACCAATCTCTTTCGACAAAAATTTAAAGGGGATCATCTTATCGGGCTCTCCCTTTTCGGTCAACGAAGAGAAAGCACCTCAACTTGATATTGCCGCTCTAATTGAAAAAGTACCGGTATTGGGAATCTGCTACGGCGCCCAGTTAACGGCCAAGTTTTTTGGAGGACAAGTGGCCAAAAGTGATAAAAGGGAATATGGAAGGGCCCAACTGCTGATCCAACAAGAAGACCCCTTCGTAAAAGGGATCGACAAGACCACACAGGTTTGGATGAGTCATAGCGACTCCATCAAAAATTTACCCGACGGATTTGAGGTCCTCGCTACCACAGAGAGTATTCCTGTAGCCGCTTTTCGGAAAAAAGGCAACCAAACAAAACCCCTGTATGGCGTTCAATTTCATCCCGAAGTGTATCATTCGGTGCAGGGAAAAATACTAATCAAAAATTTTCTGATCGGTTGTTGCGACTGTACCCAAGATTGGACAGCGGCCCATTTTATTTCAGACAGCATTGCCGCTCTTCGGGCGCAGATCGGAAACCGCAAGGTGATCATGGCCTTGAGTGGCGGCGTAGATTCTACCGTGGCGGCCACCCTGATCCATCGGGCCATAGGAGATCAACTACAGGGCTTGTTCGTCGATAACGGGGTTCTTAGAAAAAACGAGTTTGAAAGCGTACTGCGTTCTTACCAGGAAATTGGTTTACAGGTTACCGGTATCGATGCCCGAGATCGTTTTTATGCTGCCTTGGCCGGACAGACCGATCCCGAACAAAAAAGAAAGACGATCGGTTCGCTTTTTATTGACATCTTTCAAGAAGAAGCGAAAAAACTAAGTGGCTTTGAACTACTGGGACAGGGCACCATCTATCCAGATGTAATTGAAAGTGTATCGGTGCATGGCCCTTCGGTAACCATCAAATCACATCACAATGTGGGCGGTCTTCCCGCTCACCTCCATTTGGAATTAGTAGAGCCATTGCGACTGCTTTTTAAGGATGAGGTTAGAAAGATCGGATTAGAATTGGGCATTCCCGCCGAGATGATCGGTCGTCATCCCTTTCCGGGTCCAGGGCTGGCCATCCGTATTTTGGGAGAGGTCAATGCGGAACGGGTAAGCTTGCTGCAAGAGGCTGATCATATTTTTATTCAATCCCTCAAAACAAAAGGGCTCTATGAATCCGTTTGGCAAGCCGGTGCTATTTTATTGCCGGTAAAGACGGTCGGTGTAATGGGTGATGAACGCACCTATGAATATACCGTGGCCATACGCGCGGTAACCAGTGTAGATGGCATGACAGCCGATTGGGCGCATCTACCCTATTCCTTTTTGGCCGACCTGTCCAATGATATCATCAACCAAGTTCGGGGAATCAATCGGGTCGTGTATGATATCAGTAGTAAACCTCCAGCCACCATTGAGTGGGAATAAAGACCTCGTTTTATGAAAAGCAGCTGGATCGCTTTTTCACTGGCCTGTATAGGACTTCTCAGCGTAAGTTCTTTTCCCCTGCAGGCCCAGTCCACGATGGTAAGCCCCAAGACTGCTGATACACTTAGCACCCAGCCGGCCCTTGTCAAGACCATCAAGATTGCGCTGTTCGCACCGCTATATCTTGATTCTGCCTTTGATAAAAATGCCACGTACCGCTACGGACCCAAACAGTTTCCAAAATTTTTAGTGCCCGGACTTGAATTTTATGAAGGCGCCTTGCTGGCCCTTGACTCACTAAACAAAGAAGGTGCCGATATCGAACTTGTCGTCTTCGATACAAAAGCAGCGAGCAAAACAATCGGCGAACAACTTAGCAGCCCCGCTTGCCAAGAGCTGGACCTGATCCTGACCTATTGCTCGGCTTCCGAACTGAAATATTTTGCGGACCATGGCGTAGAAAGAAAGATCCCCGTGGTCAACATCAATCTCCCCAATGACGGAGGCGTCAGCAAGAATCCTTTTCTTGTTTTGCTGAACTCAACGCTTTCATCTCAATGCCACCATATCTATACCTTTATCCGCAACCGATTCGCAAAACAGTCGCTCGTGGTATTTCAAAAAAAGGGTGCACTGGAATCAAGAATTAGAAGTTTTATCGAAGAAGCGGCTCGAAAAAAAGGGGGCACCCCTCCCGCTATCAAATTTGTGGAGCTTAGCGACAGCGTAACCAGCCAACAGTTGATCCCCTATCTGGATACCGTCAAAACAACTCTTTGCTGGGTAGGTAGCCTGGATGAGAATTTTGGAAAACGCATTAGTCTACAACTAGTGGGACTGGCCAAGCAACGCTACAAACTAAGCGTAATGGGAATGCCCACTTGGGATGGCGTTAAAGATTTTACCAAACCGGAATACCGGGGCGCGGATTTGCTTTATTGTACACCCTTTTATACCCCGCGTACCGATAGCGTCAGTTTGGGGATCGAATCCTTTTTTTCCAATCAACTCTATGCTCGACCAAGCGACATGGTATTAAGGGGATACGAGGCCGTTTGGCGTTTTTCAAAACTCCTGATGCGCTATCAAAAAGAAATTACGTTTCACTTGGGCAGCAAAGAGTTCAATCTTTTTCGGGAATTGGACATTCAGCCCGTCTTGACATCCGGACAACCCGCCACCATTCAGTACTACGAAAACAAAAAACTCTACTACCTGAAATGGCAGGATGGATTTTTAAAACCCGTTAATTGATCTTCTTCTTCAGCGAGGTCACTTGCTGCTGCAGATCGGAGACCACATTCGCCAATTGATTCATATCCCAGCGATGTTGTGTGTTCGCTTTTGAAATAACCACCTGCGCCTGCCACATTTCCAACACTTCATCGGTATTGACGGTGTAAGGATGAAAGATCGGATTATCACTCACCAAGGTGAGCTTATCGCGCTGCTTTCCGGTTTTTTGTATTCGCTTGTAGACGATCCCTTCATTTCTTGATATAACGATACAGGGGGTATTGGGTTTAAGCTCGTCGAGATCGTTTACCTTCTCCCCCACGATCACCGAACCACTGGGGGTAGGAAGCATGGAATCGCCAATGATCTCAAAGGCCCGGTAATTTCCACCGGTAAGCATGGGAAGCGTAAAGGTGTTGAGCTCATCGATGAATTCCGGGTCGGCATAACCGGCCAAATAGCCCGCAGCGGCCTTGACGGGCACGAAGGGGATCTCACTTGGGCCCGTATTCATTTTCAGGGACCTTCTTTTGTCGAGGTAGTTGGCCTTATTATCACTTAAGTCCTTTCGCAACAATTCATCCATGGTCAGCTTAAAAATATCGCAGACCGCCTCTAAGACCTCAAAGCGTGGCTCGGCCCGCTCCTCTTCATAGGCCCCTAATAAAGACCTTTTGATATTGAGTTTAATGGCAAACTCCTCTTGGGTCCAGCCGCGGAGCTTGCGCAGATACTTCAGATTTTGATTGGAAAGTGCCATGTTGTCTAATTTATTTAGCTGCAAAATACTAATATTTTTAGAATTTCCAAATTTTTTAGCGTGCATTTTGCTAACCGCTAAAAATCAAGGACTTTTACAAGGCATGCAAAACCCCAAGAAAAAGAAGGCCCGGTCAACTTCAGCAGCCCGGGTTACAAAAGACAAGCCGGTTATCCTTATTACCAATGACGACGGCATTGGTGCGCCCGGCATACGTAATCTGGTAGACTCCGTAAAGGACATGGGACATATTTATGTAGTGGCACCGGACAAGCCCCAGTCGGGAATGGGTCATGCCATTACCATCGGTGAGCCCTTGCGTTTGCATAAGACACATCATTTTGATGGCATTACCTCGTACGCCTGCTCAGGAACCCCTGTTGATTGTGTCAAGTTGGCCGTCGATAAAGTATTGCACCGCAAACCCGATCTCTGCCTGAGTGGTATCAACCATGGAGCCAATCATAGTATCAATGTTATTTATTCCGGAACCATGTCGGCCGCCGTCGAAGCAGCGATCGAAGACATTCCCTCGGCGGGATTTTCCCTGCTTGATTACAGTTTGGAGGCCGATTTTGATGCGGCTCGTCAATATGCCAGAGTAGTTGTTGAAAAAATGATGAAGACCAAGTTGGGCCGCCATACCGTATTGAATGTAAATATCCCCGCGTTGAAACCCGAATTGATTCGCGGCATCAAAATATGTAGGCAGGCCTATGCCAAATACAACGAGAACTATGTGCAACGAAACGATCCGCACGGAAAACAATATTATTGGCTAACGGGTGAGTTCGTCAATGCAGATAAGGGAAAGGATACCGATGTATGGGCGCTGGCCAACAATTATGTGAGTGTGGTACCCGTGCAATACGACCTGACCCATTATCCTTACAAAGATCAACTTGCCAAAAGCTGGAAGCTATGATACTGGCCAAAGACGATCTGCGCCTCGGTTTGATCTTAGGTTTTGTGGGGCCCCTGCTGGGGCTGCTCATTTTACACCAATGGAAATTTCCGGATCTCCGCTTGATCGAGTTCCTAAACGTTTTTATTCAAGAGAACAGACTGATCACCTCGATCGGGTCCATGAGTCTGCTGGTCAACGCCGCCCTCTTTACCATCTATGTAAATACCCATCGTGACCGAACGGCCAGAGGAATTTTTTTTATTACCCTCGTTTATGGTATCGGTATCATACTTCTAAAGCTGTTCAACTAATTTCATGCGCTATTACCTTATAGCAGGAGAAGCCTCGGGCGATCTGCATGGAAGTCATTTGATCGCCGCCTTGCACCAACAAGATCCACAAGCGGTAATTCGTTGCTGGGGAGGCGATAAAATGCAAGCCGCAGGCGCCACCCTGGTCAAGCATTACCGCGACTTGGCGTTTATGGGTTTTGCCGAGGTCATCAAGAACCTGCCTACGATCTTGCGCAATATTCGGGCTTGCAAAAAAGATATTGAGCAATTTTGCCCCGATGTAGTAGTCTGTATCGACTACCCCGGATTCAATTTGAGGATCGCCAAGTGGGCCCATGCCCAAAAAATGCGCGTTGTCTATTACATTGCTCCGCAGGTCTGGGCCTGGAAAGAAGATCGGGTCAAGGGAATGAAGCAATACATCGACCAGTTACTCGTGATCCTTCCGTTTGAAAAAGATTTTTTTGCTACCCGTTGGCAGTGGCCGGTGTCCTATGTGGGCCATCCTCTTGTTCAGGTGGTCGATCTGGCAAAACAGCAGGCGCCTGATCCTCTTTTGACCGACAAGCCGCTAGTCGCGCTTTTGCCCGGTAGCCGACAGCAAGAGATCGCAAAGAAGCTACCGATTATGCTGCAGGTTAGCTCCTTCTTTCCGGATCATCAATTTATTGTAGCCAAAGCACCCGGCACGCCCGATGAATTTTATACGCGATGGCTGGCAGCCTTTCCGACAGTACAGTTGGTAAGCGATCGAACCTATTCGTTGCTGCGGCAGGCCAAAGCCGCACTAGTTACATCAGGCACCGCTACGCTCGAAACGGCCTTATTTGGAGTTCCACAGGTTGTATGCTACAAAGGATCTTGGTTGTCTTATCAGATCGGAAAGAGATTGATCAAGGTAAAGTATATCTCGCTGGTAAACCTGATCATGAATAAACCGGTCGTTACCGAATTGATACAAGACCAATTGACCGTGAACAATCTGCAACGCGCGCTGCAAGAATTACTCAGCAATAGCACAAAACGACAACAGATTCAAGAAGATTATGCGCAACTGCAGGCCTTACTTCGATCGACCGGACAAGCCTCATCCACGGCTGCAACCCTCATTATTTCCGGCATTACCAGATCAGTTTGATCGCTAGTAGTATAAGGCATAGAATAAATACAAAAATGCTGATCCGATTGATGCCATGCATATAACCGATCCACTTGTCCTTGGGCCGGCTGGGATCTTTTGGACGTAGGTATAGATATTCGGCCAGTTGTTTCAGTACGCTCATATAACAAAGGTAATGTGTTAAAGGCAACAAGTAAAAGCGCCTTGTCTCAACCTATTACAAAAACTTATTTTTCCAACTCCTGCGGCCAAAAAATAAAGAAAATGCTTTAAGACATAAGAGATACCCTTAAAAAATCCTGTATCTTGTACCTATTAAAACCCACTTATGAAAAAAACAATTCAATTTTTCGGAGTCCTATTACTTTGCTCCACTCTGATGATAAGCTGTAGTAAAAAAGCCAGCGACTACGATAACTTAGTTAAAGAGTATAAAAAAGTTTTATGCATAGTCATGGATAAAAATAATAGCTCCATGTCTGAAAAAACAAAGGCATTGCAACGTCAACAAGAACTAAATACAGAGTACCAAGAAGCGCTCACAAATCTCTCCCAAGAGGAAAAGTCTAAACTTCTGATGTCTTGGGCCAATGCCGTTGCGGAGGTTGGCGATGGTAAATGTGATTAAAAATTCAGTATACCACTCGATAGTCACAACGACATCTTGTTGAACTATTTGTAGTATTTGTGACCTAGGCCACTTTGAATTGGGTTCATTTATTATGTTCAGACTCACATTAGCGTCACACAGATATAACTAATGTAAGTACCCCTAAAAAGCAGACAGTTTAAAACTTAAGTATTAATCTTAGATTTAAACTGCCATGAAAAAATCCCGATTCACGGAGGCGCAGATCGTCTCCGCCCTTAAAAAACAAGAAGCCG
>Ga0194130_10000302_pt1 | contig 97503 bp, 94 predicted proteins | sample TA2KigsurfametaG_FD_160084 | JGI IMG/M metagenome (GOLD analysis project Ga0194130, IMG submission 160084) | Freshwater microbial communities from Lake Tanganyika, Tanzania - TA2015050 Kigoma 12 surface | ecosystem: Environmental > Aquatic > Freshwater > Lake | place: Tanzania: Lake Tanganyika... | reverse complement strand
CCAACTCATCCATTGCTCGCCGCAGGTGATCGACATCGTGCACGATCTGCATTGCTCTCCCACCGAGCACGTAGCTCGGGCGCACCAACACCGGATACCCGACGCGTCGCGCGATGGCTTCGGCTTCATCAAAGGTGAGCGCAGTTCCACCAGGTGGCTGGGGAATCGACAATTGCGTGCACAAGGAGTTCCACTTCTCTCGGTCTTCCGCCAAGTCGATGGAATCTGGCGAGGTTCCGGCGATGTACTCGCGCGGAAGCAAGCCAGACAGTTTGAGTGGGGTCTGACCGCCGAGTGACACGATGATGCGCGGCGATTTTCCGCCCGCGGCAACCGTCTCGGCGGCAACGACGTTGAGCACGTCTTCACGCGTGAGTGGCTCGAAGTACAGACGATCAGATGTGTCGTAGTCGGTTGAGACCGTCTCGGGGTTGCAGTTCACCATGACTGTCTCGAACCCTGCGTCACGAAGCGCGAAGCTCGCATGAACACAGCAATAGTCAAACTCGATACCTTGACCGATGCGATTGGGTCCAGAACCCAAAATGATGACGCGATCCTTGTCTGAAGGTTTGACTTCGTTCTCATCTTCGTACGTCGAATAGTGATACGGAGTCTCAGCAGCAAACTCGGCACTGCAAGTGTCGACCGTCTTGAAAGTCGGCACGACACCGTGAGATTCTCGTGCAGTACGCACGATGAGCTCATCTGTGTTCAAGATGTGAGCTAGTTGAGCATCCGAAAAGCCAAGTCGCTTCAAACGTCGCCACTGACCTCGATCGATTTCATCTACTGATGCACCTTCAATCACATGGCGCTCATCGATGATCATCTGCATCTGGTCAAGGAACCACACGTCGATACCCGTCAATTCGTGCAGACGGTCGATACCGAGCCCACGCCGCAATGCTTCGCCAACTTGGAAGATTCTCTCTGGTGTCGGAATCGTGGTGCGGCGCAACAGTTCATCGTCGGGGAGTGCGTCGTATTGAGCCTCTGCCGGATCGCAGTTCAAACCCAGACGCCCCTGTTCGAGGCTGCGCAGACCTTTTTGCAAGCTCTCCGGAAATGTTCGACCAATCGCCATTGCCTCGCCGACGCTTTGCATTTGCGTCCCGAGAACCCCCGATGTTCCGGGCAACTTCTCGAATGCCCACCGAGGAATCTTGGTGACCACATAGTCGATAGTCGGCTCAAAACTTGCTGGCGTCATGCGAGTGATGTCATTGGGAATTTCATCGAGTGTGTAACCAATGGCCAATTTGGCAGCGATCTTGGCTATCGGAAAACCTGTGGCCTTCGAGGCCAGTGCAGATGATCTGGACACGCGCGGGTTCATCTCGATGACGACCTGGTCCCCGTTCGCAGGATTGACTGCAAACTGAACATTGGACCCGCCGGTCTCGACCCCAACACGACGAATGCACGCAAACGCAGCATCCCTCATGCGCTGGTACTCATAGTCGGAAAGTGTCTGTGCTGGAGCGACCGTGATGGAGTCGCCTGTGTGCACCCCCATGGGGTCGAAATTCTCGATGCTGCAGATGATCACGCAGTTGTCTGCGCGGTCACGCATAACTTCAAGTTCGTATTCTTTCCAGCCGACGATGGATGTCTCGATGAGAATCTCGCGAATCGGACTGGCATCAAGTCCGTTACCGGCCACCTTCAGGAATTCTTCGCGTGTCGACGCAATTCCGGTACCTCGACCGCCAAGAATGTAAGCGGGACGAATGATGACTGGGAGTCCGATGTCCTCGACCACTTCGAGGGCTTCTTCCATCGAATGAGCGATACCACTTCGTGGCACCGACAGACCGATTTCGATCATCGCCTTTTTGAACTTGTCGCGATCTTCGGCGGTTGCGATGGCCTCAGCATTTGCACCGATCAACTCTGGCGTTCCTGGCACCCCGGCAAGGCCGCGCTCGAACAATGACATAGCGAGGTTCAAACCGGTCTGACCACCAAGCGTCGGCAGAATCGCATCGGGTTTCTCACGTTCAATGATCTTTGCCAGAACTTCCGGCGTGAGAGGTTCGATGTAGGTGCGATGCGCAAAATCTGGGTCCGTCATTATGGTTGCCGGATTCGAATTCGCGAGGATGACTCGGTAACCCTCACTCTTCAGCACTCGACACGCCTGAGTGCCTGAATAGTCAAACTCGCAAGCCTGCCCAATGACGATCGGTCCAGATCCGATGATGAGAATCGATTCAAGGTCTGTACGACGCGGCATCAGTTGTTCTCCATCAGATCTGCGAACCTCGTGAAGAGGTAGCGACTGTCATGGGGACCAGGCCCTGCTTCCGGGTGATATTGCACGCTGAAGGCCCGGTGCTTCTTCAGTCGCATTCCCTCGTTGGTGTTGTCGTTCAGATTGACATGAGTGATATCCGCGACGGTGCTCAGTGAATCTGGGTCGACACAGAAATTGTGATTCTGACTTGTGATTTCGACGGTGCCCGTGGCGATGTCACGCACAGGGTGATTTCCGCCATGATGACCAAATGGCAACTTGAATGTGTGACCACCAAAGGCGAGCGACAACAACTGGTGTCCGAGGCAAATGCCAAACGTGGGCACACCAGCCTCGACGATGGATCGAATGGTGCGTGGCGCGCCCGTCACCATCTCTGGGTCGCCCGGACCATTCGACAAGAACACACCTTCGGGTTTCAGTGCGAGCACCTCCTCTGCGCTTGTTCCGGCAGGAACAACTGTGACGCTTGCAATGTCGGCGAGACATTTCAGAATCGTGGTCTTGATACCAAAGTCGAACGCAACGACTGAGAAGCGACCTTCACCGTAGGTGTACGGCTTCGCAGTGGTCACGGTGGACACGAGGTCAACTCCACCCGTGCCGGTCTCTGCTCGAGCCGCGGCCAGCAATGAAGCCTCGTCTGCGGTGCCGAAAGCACCTTTTAATGATCCGGCATCTCGCAATAGCCGAGTCAAACGTCTGGTGTCGATGCCACCGATGCCGGGAAGCTTCGCCGCCGTCAACGTGGCATCAAGATCAGATTCGCTGCGCCAATTGCTTCGACGGCGAGCCATATCGCGCACAATCACGCCACGTGCATGCAGTGCCTTGGCCTCATTGTCGAGCTGCGTGGTGCCGTAGTTACCGATGTGAGTTGTTGTGAAAGTGATGATCTGTCCGGCATACGAAGGATCAGTGATGACTTCTTGATACCCCGTGAGAGCGGTGTTGAAGACCACTTCCCCAGCAGCAATTCCAGAAGACGGCCGATGGCCAATGGCCTCTCCTCCAAAGACCGAACCGTCTTCGAGCACAAGAGCTGCAATTTCGATGCCGCCTCGTTGATTCTTCACTTGAGTGCCTCTCCATCTTTGACAACTAATTCACCGCGAAACACCGTGTGTCGCACTCGACCGCGCAGAGTCATTCCGTCATATGGAGTATTCCGACTCTTGCTGACGAGATGATCTCGTGAGACCACCAATGCACTCGTGGTGTCCCACACGGCCAGATTTGCCGGCTCCCCAACGACCACCGGTCGACCTTGTCGGTCGGCGACGTTGGCGATGCGCGCCGGATTCCAGCTGAGTACTTCGGCAATTCGACGTGGCGAAAGAGTCATCGATGTGTTGAGGACTCCGAGCGCAGTCTCAAGACCGAGCATTCCAGGGGGCGCAGCATCGAGTGGTTGCTCTTTCGCGTGGTCACTATGTGGGGCATGGTCGGTGGCCACTGCATCAATGGTTCCGTCAAGCACTCCGCCCTTTAGTGCTTCAATGTCTCCACGTGTGCGCAATGGTGGATTCACCTTGAACACCGTGTCGAATGAAGTGAGCAGTTCATCGACCAGAGAAAGGTGATGCGGTGTCACTTCCGCAGTGATCGGAAGGCCCTCAAGTTTCGCTTGACGCACCATCTCAACGCTTCGAGCAGTCGAAAGATGCAAGAAGTGCATCGGAGCACCGGTCAGTCGCACGAGTTCAATGTCGCGGTGCAACATCAACTCTTCGGCAAGTGCCGGCCACCCAGGGAGACCGAGGCTTGAACAACACGCTCCCTCGTGCATCACAGCACCTTCGGTGAGACGTGCCACCTCGCAGTGTTGTGCCAGGACCACGCCTAGCTCACCTGCGTATTCAAGAGCGCGACGCATAATCAGCGGGTCCTGTACACCATTGCCATCATCGGTGAACAGATGAACCCCGGCCTTTGCCAGTGCGGCAAAAGGAACCAACTGCTGGCCCATGCGACCGATGGTGATGCAACCCGAAGGAAGTACTTCACACAAACCCACGCGCTCTCCTCTGGAGCGAACGAAGTCCACCACATGTACGGCATCTTGCGCAGGGTCAGTATTCGGCATCGCGACAACTGCGGTGTATCCCCCGCGTGCTGCCGCACGACTTCCAGTTTCGATCGTTTCGGCTTCTTCTTTGCCCGGTTCACGAAGATGTGTATGCAGATCCACAAAGCCAGAGGAGATATAGCAACCGGTCGCATCGATGACGGGGAGGTCGCCGTGCGATTGATCTGCCGCCACGACGAATCCGTCGCGCACCACCACGTCAGTTTCCGTATTTCCATCCGGGTTGACGATCGTCCCGCCCCTCAACACAAACGACTTCACTCCGCACCTCCCGTCGGCGGCACCGAGCCGCCGCTCAACACCGTGTACAACACCGACATACGCGCACTGACCCCAGTGCGCACTTGCTCAAGGATTCGAGACCCAGGAAGGTCTGCAGGATCAACCAGGATTTCAACTCCGCGGTTCATCGGCCCAGGATGCAACACAAGCGCATCGTGCTTTAGCTGGCGTGCTCGCTGCGAAGTGAGGCCGAACCGCGCTGAGTACTCACCCAGTGACGGCACGAGAGCTGCGTCCATGCGTTCGCGCTGCATGCGCAGTAGGTAGAGGACGTCGATGTCACCAACCACATCATCGAGGGCATCAGCGGTGCGCACCGGCCAGTCGATGAACTCTGGTGGCAAGAGTGTCCGTGGTGCGACAAGCACGACTTCTGCTCCGAGCATCGTGAATGCCCTGATGTTGCTCCGAGCCACGCGGCTGTGCTTCACATCTCCGACAATGGCGACGGTACGCCCGGACAAATCATTTCCGCAGCCGAATGACCGCGTGATGGTGTGACAATCAAGTAAGGCTTGCGTGGGATGTTGGTGCCAGCCGTCGCCCGCATTAATCACCGATGCATCAGTCCATTCTGTGATCATGCGTGGCACACCACTCGACTTGTGTCGCACCACGAATGCGTCAACCCCCATCGCTGCGAGAGTCTCAATCGTGTCTCGCAGGCTTTCACCCTTGTTCACACTCGAGGTGCCGACGTTGAAAGTCATCGTTTCGGCCGAGAGTCGTTTGGCGGCAGTTTCAAAACTCAGTCGAGTACGAGTGCTTTCCTCGAAAAAGACACTTGCCACAGTTCGGCCACGAAGTGCAGGGACCTTCGGCACCGGTCTCCCACTGATCTCGACCATATGGTCAGTGAGATCAAGAAGCGATGTCAATTGCGTAGTCGTCAATTCTTCGATGGACAAGAGGTGCTTCACGACGCCGCCCTCTTTCCTGCTGCTTTCTCAATCGACGTTGAGACGACGAAGACACCAGTCATCGATGCATCGACTTCGTCAGAGAGATGTGTGGGAATGTTCTTGCCGACAAAATCCGGCCGAATGGGCAGTTCGCGATGTCCCCGGTCCACGAGAACAGCCAGCTGTACCGCTCGTGGTCGGCCGTGGTCGAGTAGCGCATCCAACGCTGCACGCACGGTGCGACCCGTGTACAACACATCGTCGACGAGCACCACTGTGTTTCCTGTGATGTCGACAGGAATGTCAGTGACTGCAGCAGGCACGACGGGTCGAAGGGCGATGTCGTCGCGATACATCGACACATCGATGGAACCAACAGGCACTTCCACCTGTCCCTCAAAGCGAGAGATGCAGCGAGCAAGCTCCTCTGCGATCCACACTCCGCCACGCTGCATGCCGACCAAGACGAGTCCAGCGACTCCTGAATTGCGCTCGACGATTTCGTGAGCAACGCGCGTCAGAGCGCGCCCCACATCGGTGGCCGACAAGACCTCGGCCCGACGATCCACAGCCATCAGCGAGTCGACGAGACCGTGATGCTTCGCACAAAAAAAGCGCTGGGTACGGCCCAGCGCGTCATTCCAGATGTTTCCATGTTGTCCTCCCGTCCGAGCCTCACAGGACTCAATTTACGGCGATGCCTACTCTACACGGACAATCTGCAGTTGTAAAGAGCTGCACCTCAACTGTCAGTGCGCTTGAAGAGTTGCCAATAGGCGTTCGTCTCTATGAGTTGGAACTCGGCTTCCACCCGCCTCCAGTCCTCTTCGACGACCGCCTCTTTCAGCACCGGCAAAATGACGTATTCGATGGAGTCTGCCTCTGGTCGACGGGTGTCGTTCAGGGCTGGGTCGGGGCCGTAATAGAAGACTCGAAACGGGTTGGGGAAGAAATACACCTCGCGCCGATTCGACATGTGCGTCGACAACACGTGATACACCGTCACAACTGCGTCATCGGGCACCCGACCCATGATGTCGCGAGCAGCAATGTTTCGTGGATCACTGACAATCGCTCGAGGAATGGGTCGTTGGGCGAACGAATATGGCGACCACAGCACGGAGGTCCAGAGTGTGCACGCGCACACAATGCCCACCAACCACTTGCGCTGATCAACCCTCGCCTTGGCAGTAGAAGCAACCGCCGCAAACATCAGGGCTGGTACTGCAATCAGTGAGTAGTGAAATTCGATGTTGAACTGGTACCAAAAGTTGCTGACGATATTTGCGGCCAAGACGAACGCCGAGATCATCACCAGATCTGGGGCACCGATAAGGACAAACCCGAATGGTGCGAGCATCTGCCAGATGTAGAACGGCCTGTTATCTCCGATCAGATACTTCGACACGTCACCAGGTTTCGTGAATGTCTGCTTGACAAAACCCCATGGCCCACCAAATGGAATTCGATCGCCCAAGCGTTCACGTTGAACCACATAGAACCCGATTGCGGTCATCGCCACAGATGCAACGACGGTCAATGATCCCTTCATCCGATCACTTCGCCATGCCACCCACAATCCGATTGGCACCACGATCACCATCGCGTCTTCCTTCACCAGCAGGGTCAAGAAGATGCCAATCGCAAAGACTCTCCATTTCCGCTCAACAGCGCCGTACAACGCGAGCGGCACAGAAAGGCCGTACATAGCGTCGGGGTGAAAGTTCTCAAACGAGAACCTCGACACCGCTGGGTTCAGCAACCATGCAGCAGAAAAGGCAAAAGCAAACCACTCGTTCTGAAGTCGACTTCGAGCGAAGAAGTACACCACCACTGCCCCACTGGCCACCAGACCAGCCTGAACCACGAGAAGTGTCGACGCACCTGGAATTACCCAGTACAAAGGTGCGAAGAGAAACAGAACGGGTTGAAAATGGTCACGAAGACTGTTCATGCCATTCAAGGTCACGAACGGCACCTCGAAGCGAGACAGCAACCAGGTTGCCTGATCAAAGATTCCGATGTCGTAGGCCGACGTGCCGAAGGCATCGTGTATCGACACCGTTCGAGACGCGGTCCAGATGAAGAACCACGAAACAGCGGCTACGAGGGCAGCGCGCGGCGCAAACCGACGGCACGCATCGGACCGCGACGTGCGATCAGCGAACTGAGCGAGCAACCGCAGCGAGGACGCCATTGACAAAACGACCCGAGTCATCGGTAGAGAAACGCTTTGCCAGCTCGACAGCTTCATCAATGATGACTGCGACCGGCGTGTCCACCCGTGACACCAGCTCGAATGTGGCGATACGGAGGATCGTTCGGTCTATTGCTGGCATTCGCTCGAGTGTCCAACCCTTCGAATGGGATGCAATGAGGGCATCGATATCTGCGCGACCCTGCTCTACGCCATCGGCGAGCTCCTTGGTGAGCCCAACATAAATTGCGGCATGCTGATTGACGACGCTCGTCAAGTGTTCTGAGCGCTGCTCACATTCATAAAGCAAGATCAACGCTTGCTCGCGCGCGTCACTTCGTTCGTCGACACGCTCGTGCCCGTTGCCAGAAGCCATCAGACGCGAGTGACGTACTCACCTGAGCGGGTGTCGACCTTCACTCGATCGCCAATGTTCACAAACAGGGGCACCTGGATGACGAGGCCAGTTTCGAGTGTTGCGGGCTTGCGCGCACCAGACACACGATCGCCCTGAACTCCCGGTTCAGTCTCCGCAATCGTGAGTTCAACCGCTGCCGGAATTTCCACAGACACGATGTCACCGTTGTAGAGCGCGATGATTGCCATCATCGACTCGGTGAGGTAGTTGGCGGCATCACCAAGTGCAGTCGGCGCCACGTGCATCTGGTCGTACGACTCGGTGTCCATGAACACGAAATCAGATCCGTCCTTGTACAGGAACTGCATGTCGCGCTTGTCGAGGATGGCCTGCTCCACCCTGACGCCGGCATTGAAGGTCTTGTCGAAAACATTGCCGTTGCGAAGATTGCGAAGCTTCGTGCGCACAAACGCACCGCCTTTGCCCGGCTTGACGTGTTGGAATTCGACAACGGTGAACAAACCGTTATCGAGCTCGAGCGTGATGCCGTTCTTCAAGTCGTTGGTCGTTATTGCGGGCATGACAATTCCTTGGGGCTGTGGGTGAGGACTTCTCGTCCGTCGGCCGTAATGAGCACCAAATCCTCGATTCGGACTCCACCGACGCCCACACGATAGAGCCCTGGCTCCATCGTCACCACCTCACCGCTCTCCAAGATCGCGTGCTGTCGCCTGTTGATGAGCGGTTCTTCATGAATGACGAGACCAACTCCGTGGCCCGATCCGTGCAAGAAGTGTTCCTCCACACCGTGAGCCCGAAAAACGGCCCGCACTTTTGCGTCCACCTCGTACGTATCGACGCTGGGCCCCATGGACGCAACACCAAGTGCCTGTGCCTCACGAACAACATCTGCAAACAGACGAATCTCACTCGATGCAGTCGCGGGGACATACGTGCGTGTCATGTCCGATCGATAACCGTCGACCTCTGCACCCATGTCGATGATGACGACATCAGATGCCTCGATCACACGGTCAGCGGGTCGATGATGAGGCATCGCACTGTTGGGCCCACCAGCAACGATGGTGTCGAACGATGTGCGGTCTGCCCCACTGCTCAGCATGTGTGCATCGAGACGATTCCGAACCTCACGTTCGGACTTGCCCGCCAAGCCGTCAGCACACACCTCACGCAAGGCCGCGTCTGCAATGAGGGCACTACGAGCAATGCGCGCTATCTCAGCCTCATCCTTCTTGCGGCGAAGCGTGCCGAACGGATGATTCAGCGGGCGGAGCCGAGTGGTGACCGTATCGTTCAATTGCTGATGTTCAGCGACTGTGATGTCACGGGGATCCAACACGATGTCGCCCGCTCCGACGATCTTGCGAATGGCGTCCGGCTTGTCGCTCGGCTGCTGAAGCACACAGACATTCACAGGTGCGCCTGCTGCAGCACATTGTTCTTTAGCTTGAGTGACGTATCGACCATCAACCAACAGATGAATCTGTCGCCTACACGCGTCAACAACGGCCGTGGCGGTCGAACCACTGAATGTCGTCATCCATCGAATGTTGGACAACGACTGAACATAGAGACAGGCGACATCATTCGCATCACACCATTTCCACAACCGTTCGAGTCGATCCGTGACTCGAAGTGCCGGAAGGTTCACGTCTTCCTACGAATTCGAGTTGCGGTTCGAAGAGAGCAGCGAAACGAGCGCCTGAACTGCGATGTCGTAGCTGAGTGGTCCGAAACCGGAGATGGTGCCAGCAGCCAGGGGCGCAACGACACTCGTGTGCCGAAAATCTTCGCGAGCACTCGGGTTCGACAAATGCACTTCGACAATTGGGGCCGAATATGACCGGAGAGCATCATGCAAAGCCCACGAATAATGGGTGAACGCGCCAGAGTTGATGATCATTCCGACTGTGGTTCCTCGTGCAGAGTGGACTTTGTCGATGATGTCACCTTCGCTATTGCTCTGATGCGTCTGGCAATCGAACCCAGCAGTCTTCAACTGAGTAACAACTCGTGCTTCGTGATCTTCCAAGGTCTCATAGCCGTACACCTGTGGTTCTCGCTGACCAAGAAGATTCAGGTTGGGACCATGCAACAACAAGACCAATCCGGCGCTCATGAAGACACACCGTAGCCTCGATGCGCCTTCAGCGCGTCGCGGATTTTTGCTTCATCGATGCCCTCGATGACTTCGAGGCCGTCACGAGAGTCGAGCACGAAGGTGAGTGAAGAAAGCGCCTTCTTGTCACGCTTCATCGACTCAATAAGGGCATCGTCATCGAGGTCTTTCGGCAGCGCTGTCGATAACCCATAGGTGTCCTTCACCACTGCGTAGTGGTCAGCGACCCGGCGATCATCAATGCGACCGAGGACGTGCGCCAAATGGGCCGCGAACACAAGTCCGATTGCGACCGCCTCTCCGTGCGCAATCGTCCATCCGGAGTTGACCTCAATTGCGTGCGCAAGGGTATGTCCGTAGTTGAGCAGTGCACGTCGCCCAGACTCGCGCTCGTCGCCGGCGACAACTTCAGCCTTGATGCGAACACAAGCAGCAATGCGCTCCTCCAGAGACTGCGTGCTGAGATCCTCACGAACGATGAAGTGGTACTTAGCCATCTCTCCACGCCCACAACGACTCTCTGACTCTGGCAATGTGTCGAGTGCATCTGTGTCGCATGCGACGGCGCACGGTTGCCAGAACGCACCGACCAAGTTCTTTCCCTCTGGAATATTGACACCGGTCTTACCGCCGATGGCTGCATCAACCATTGCGAGCAACGTGGTCGCCACGTGCGCCACGGGAATACCTCGGTGGTAGGACGCTGCAGCAAAACCGGCCACATCGGTGACGAGACCACCTCCGACACCTACGACACAATCCGTGCGAGTGAGACCTGCACGGGAAAAACCTCGCATCAACTCCTCGATGGTCGACAAGGATTTATGATCTTCGCCGTCACCGATGACGAAGCGGTGCACGTCGCGACCCGCGAATGCGGGAATAAGTACGGCCGGAATTGACTCTTGGGTCACGATGGCAACGCGGCGCGAGCCGTTCGGAATGAGCGAGGGAAGTTCGTGCCTTGCGCCCCGCCCGACGACGACTGGATACGAGCGGTCGCCCAACTCCACTCTCACAGTGCGCACATCGCTCATGTCTCAGACTCCGTTGAGACGAGATCGATGATCAGCTCCGCGACCTTGGAAACATCATGACCATCAGTATCGATTGAACGTGTTGCGACGGCTTCGTAGAGCGGCGTTCGCGTGCTTGCCATGTGTTGCAACGTACCAGCAGCATCGTTGTCGAGCAGCGGACGATGTCCTTCAGCTTGGACTCGCGGCACGAGAGCCGAGACATCGCAGCGCAGCCAAACTATGTCGGCGCGACCACACTGCGCAGCCTCCGCTAGACGAGCGCGATTCTCCTCCACCGTGACCGCGCCAGCGGCGACTGCTATGACCGTTGGTTTTTCCTCAGACAACGCATTGTTGAGCACCTGCGATTCGCGTTGACGAAACACAACTTCACCATCCTGTGCGAAGATCTCTCGCACACTTCGACCGTCGAGTTTTTGCACCATGTCATCGGTGTCAAGACTCACAATGTCAAGACGTCGTGCAATCTCGTTGGCCACGCTCGTCTTTCCCGAGGCCGTCATACCGACCAACACGACGTGCCGGTTGAGCACCTGCACCATGCGGTCAATCCGTGAGCGTTGAAGCGAATGACGAAGCGTTGTGGATGAATTCACGGAGTGAGTCCCCGCCAAACTTCCGCTGCGCCTCTCCGGCGAGCACCAACGCAACCATCGTTTCAGCCACGACTCCGAGGGCTGGAACAGCGGTCACGTCGGTGCGTTCTTTGAAACTAACCGTCTCTTCTTTGGTGACCATGTCGACTGTCTTCATCGTGGGTCGATTGAGCGTCGCGAGTGGCTTCATCGCTGCGCGGACAATGAGTGGTTCTCCGGTGGTGATGCCACCTTCGGTCCCGCCGGAACGATGTGTCTCACGTCGGTATGAGCGCGACGCTTCATCCCAATGAATCGCGTCGTGTGCTTCACTTCCGCGCATTCCCGCCACTGCCATACCGTCGCCGATCTCGACGGCCTTCACCGCTTGAATGCTCATGATTGCCTGCGCAAGCAGTCCGTCGATTTTGCGGTCCCAATGCACATGACTACCAAGACCAAGTGGCACGCCGTGGGCGACAACTTCCACCACTCCGCCAAGACTGTCACCATCTTTGGCCGCAGCCTTGATGGTGTCGATCATTGCGGTCTCAGCGGCATCATCGAAGCAACGCACCTCTGAAGAATCGATACGTTCCAGATCGGCCAGGGATGGCAACGCAGGAGACGACGAACGGACATCACCAATTTGAATGACATGACTGACGATCGATGCCCCGACATGCGACAACAACAACTTGGCAAGAGCGCCAGCAGCGACACGAGCAGCGGTTTCACGCGCGCTCGCTCGCTCAAGCACGTCACGTGCATCGTCAAACCCGTACTTCTGCATACCGACGAGATCGGCATGCCCAGGTCGCGGCTGGGTGAGAAGTTGGGCGGTTTTTCCAGGCGCTGGCGACATCTCGTCGTGCCACTTGTCGCTGCGGAACCATTCAGAATTTTGAATCTCGATGGCAACAGGCGAACCAAGCGTTCGACCATGTCGTATTCCGCCCACGAGAGTGATCTCGTCCTGTTCGAACTTCTGTCTGGGGCCACGTCCGTACCCGAGTCGACGGCGTGCAAGCTCACCTTCGATATCGCTGGCGAGCACGGGCAGACCTGCAGGGAGTCCCTCGACGATGACCGTGAGCGCTTTACCGTGAGATTCACCAGCTGTCAGATATCTCAGCACCATGTCAGGCTACTGGCGCCTTCGTTCTAGTTCGCGTTCTGCGGCCGAACGCATGACGACATGATCGGGCACCCGAAAACTGGTTTCGTGTCCGAACCACCAGTGATGTTGTAGTACCGCCTGATGAACGAGCATCCATAGACCATCCACCACCACTGCGCCATTGTCTGCTGCGCACCTCAGAAGTTGAGTTTCAAGGGGCTGATACACGGCATCGAGTACCACCTTGCAGCGACCAATGACGTCACGAGACACCGGCAATGCGTCGTCTCCGTTCACCGCTGATCCCATGCCAACAGAGGTTGCATTGACCAACACATCGAATGACCCCTTCTCCCGAGGATCCAACTTGGCGATGTCTGCATCTCGAACGCGTGCACGAACCATGTCCACCAGGTTCTCCGCACGTTTCAACGTGCGATTGAGGACACGAACCGTCATGCCATGACGCGCTGCCGCCAGTGCAATCGCTCGCGCCGTGCCCCCTGCCCCTGTCAACAACATTCGTGATCCCTCACACGACAGGTTTCCGTGGAATGTCAGAGCATTGATACATCCATCGCCGTCAGTATTCGTGCCGTGCCATCCGCCGTCACGATGCGTCACGCAGTTGACGGCAGCCAGTGTGGTGGCAACATCGTCGGTCCTTGCCAACTGCGCGCCAATGACTTCCTTCAACGGCATCGTCACGCTGAGCGCACGGAAGTTCTCATTAGCAAGTCGCTGCAACACACTGGGAAGTGAATCCTTCTGGACCTCCACCGCTTCATATGTCCACTTTCGGCCGGTATCAGCGAACACTGCATTGTGAATCGCTGGAGACAAACTGTGAGCCACGGGGCTACCGATGACGGCGGCGCGAATGATCTGCTCTTTCATCACGAAGACATCTTCTCAGCCGAGGAGACCTGCAGCCCTCGCCTTTTCCACATTCTTAAGGTGTTGCTCGTAGGTCGCCGCGAAAACGTGAGAGCCGTCATCATCGGCAAGTACGTAATAGCGATATTCGCAGGGTGTGTTGCGCGGCAAATCGCGACATATGGGGTCTGACGGAAGCGGATTCGGTGCCGGCGAGAGGGCGGCCTGAATGGAGGCACGCCCAGGATTTGCAATGGGCGTTGGTGGCAGACCGGCACGCTTGTAGGTGTTGTATTCGGTGTCCGCACGCTTGAGGTCGCTGAATGCTGCGGCCGGATCAGCGCCGTAATACAACGTGGCGTCAATTTCCAGTTTCATCTTCGCCGCAAGTCGGTTGTAGATGACTCTTGAAATCAGAGCGCGATCTTTTTCAACCTTTGCCTCACGTTCGATCATCGACGCGATAATCAACACGTCGTAGGGATTCCGTCCGACCTTTTCTTTCGCGACATCGAGTCCCTCTTGGCGACCAACACGCTCCATCAATGCAACCATTCGAGACAAGACAGATGAGGCGTTGTCATCACCAGCAACTTGATACGTGTCTGGGAACAGCAACCCTTCGAGCGAAGTTGTCCCGACGGGCGCAAATGTTGAAGCAACAGCTCCTCCACGGGAAGCTTCGATGACTGACTCTCGAGAGATATACGGAGCCTCTTCAGCCAAGCGGCCTGCCACCTGATCGACCGTGTAACCCTCGGGAAACGTCACTTTGATAAAGGTCTGCGCCGGAGGAGTTCCGAGCACCTTCATCACGTTTCCGGCATTGTCGCGGGGCTTTAATGCGTAGTAGCCCGGCAACACCTCAAGACCCCCGTTGCGACTCACATACCACCGGAACACTCTGTCGTTCACGATGATTCCCTCTTGTTCAAGACGTGCAGCGATGCTGGCGACGGTCTCCCCTTCATTTACTGTGAAGTTCACAGGTACTTCGGCGATACTTCCGGGATTGAGTTGCCGGAGCAACCAGAAGCCAGCCACACCAGCGAGAACAGCGAATGACACCATGGCGGCGGCAATCACCTTGATGACGCCATGCCACCTGTTGCCAACCGGTGCGAGCTCTACGAGGTCGTCGTCGCTCACCCGTTGTGGATTGTCCCAGGGGTCGGGCACCCAATCAGGATCGTTCGACGGCATCAACGGATCGCCCGAGACGCCCCCCACTACTGCGGCTCCGACGAATCATCGTCATCGAGAACATGCTTTCGTGTGTCGAGCCACGACTGCAACATGACCGCAGCCGCGACCTTGTCGACGACGCGACGTCGAGCCTGAGCCTTCATCTTCGCTTCCATCAGCAGGGCGTCTGCAGCCACGGTGGTCAGACGCTCATCGTGAAGGTGCACCGGCACATCAACAACGGTAGCCAACGCTTCACTCTCGGCGACGGCAGCCCGAGCAGCAGGACCCTTGTCTCCAGACATAGAAAGCGGGAGTCCGACGACTATGGCTTCTGCCTCCTCCTCACGAACGAGAGCAGCAATCACACGATGATCTTCTGATTGCTTCTTACTGCGGTTGATGACCGTGAACGGTGTTGCGATAGTCGCACTCGAGTCACTAATTGCAACTCCGATTCGTTTTGAGCCGAGGTCTAGCCCGATGACCCTCATGCCAGTCCGAGCGCAGCGCGTGCCTTGTCTTTGGCAATGACCAATGCTGCATCGAGGCCTTCCGCATTTTTGCCACCGGCAGTGGCAACGTCGCCTTTGCCACCACCACCGCCACCCACTGACTTTGCGGCATCGCGCAACACGTCAGAAGCCTGACAATCGACATCCTTCGTGATCGCGCAGACGAGACTGACTCCGCCACTCGGGCTCACTCCCCCGAGCACTGCGACTCGGGCGCCAGATTGCCGAACCGCCACACACAGATCACGCAAGTCATTCGGTGCCATTCCGTCGACTCGTTCAACGACGACACCATCGACAGCATTCTGTGCGATGTCAACAGCACGTCCTTGTGCCAATTTCGAACGCAACTGTTTGATTTCGTCTTGCGCAGCCTTTAGTTCATCAAGTTTGCGTCCGACCGTTTCGACTGCGACCTCGGCTGTGCCACCAACCAATTCGGCAATGTCCGACAACAGTGCATCATGGCGTTGCATTGCATCGACGGTGTTCATTCCGGTCGTGGCTTCGATACGCCTCAGATTGGAACCAATCGAGCTCTCACCGATGATTTTGATTGTGCCTATGTCGCCGGTGGCGCTGACATGAGTGCCACCGCACAGCTCGACAGAACTGCCCGCCCTGAGAACCCGTACGACATCTCCGTATTTGTCTCCAAAGAAGGCTATGGCACCCGCTGCAAGAGCCTCCTCTTTGCTGGTCTCCCACGCCGTGACATCGTCGTTGAGAAGTATTTGTTCGTTCGCAAGACGCTCAATCTGGCGTAGTTCAGCATCAGACACCGCTGCGTAATGACTGAAGTCGAAACGAAGTCTGTCGGGCGAGACCAATGAACCGGCTTGCTTCACATGTTCTCCCAACACCGTGCGAAGCGCCCAGTGCAAGATATGGGTGCCTGTGTGGTTTCGCCGTGTCGCTGCTCGAGAGTCGACGTCGATAGACGCCTGCACCGCCTGGCCTTCGACCACCTCACCTGACTGCACACGAACGACATGGCGTCGCACTCCGGGAACCGCAAACGTGGTGTCGATCACCTGGCCAGAGAATTGCGCTGAACTCACCGAACCCGTGTCGCCCACCTGTCCACCGCTCTCTGCATAAAAAGGAGAGCGGTCCAGAAACACTTCGACAGTGCCGTGTTCATCTCCGGGCAACACTGCGATAATCGTCGCCTCACACGAGTTCAACTGGTAGCCAACAAAATCAGTGGGGCCATGATGCTCCGCGATCGAGCGGTAATGCGACACTTTTTCTTCGTCTGTCGTCGCCGTCTTTCTGGCGTCGCGTGCCCGTTGACGTTGCACCGCCATCTCTGCCTCGAAGCCAACAACGTCAACTTCAACTCCTCGCTCGCCGGCAATCTCCTGAGTCAGCTCGAGCGGGAAGCCGTATGTGTCATGCAAGAGAAACGCCGATGTGCCCGACAACTTGCCTCCACCAGAGATGTCACCTTCAAGGATTCCGAGACCTGTCTTCAAGGTGTGACGAAAGCGGTCTTCTTCATTGGCCACGACTCCGACAATGAAGTCTTCGTTCTTGCGCAGGTCTGGATAGGCGTTACCCATGATGCCGATTGCAGTGCGAACCATGTCGGGTAGCACGAGCTTCTCGGTGCCGAGCAAGAAGGCGTGGCGCACGGCACGGCGAATGATGCGTCGTAGTACATATCCACGATTTTCATTTGATGGGAACACCCCGTCATTGACGAGCATGGTGGCTGAACGCGCGTGTTCGGCCAGCACGCGGAGGCTGAAGCTGTCGCGGTCGCCGTAATCACCAACTTTGTATGCAGCCCCGGTTAGTGAGCGCGCAGATTCGATGAGCGGATAGAGAACATCGGTCTCCCACACTGATCCGACGTTTTGCATGAGAGCGAGAATGCGCTCGACGCCGGCACCGGTATCGATGCTCGGCCGCGGAAGTGGAGTACGAGACCCATCTGACGACTGGTTGTACTGCATGAAGACCAGATTCCAGAACTCAAGGAACCGATCGCCGGTCGGATCATTGAGTGGTCCGCCTTCTGGACCGTAACTCGGTCCACGATCAATGTGAATCTCTGAACATGGACCACATGGGCCGGTCTCGCCCATCTGCCAGAAGTTGTCCTTGTCACCAAGTCGTTGAATGCGTTCCATCGGTACACCGACTTGGTCATGCCAGATCTGTTCAGCTTCATCGTCACTGTCGTGAACGGTGATCCACAACTTGTCGCCATCCAATCCGAACACTTCCGTGACCAATTCCCAACTCCACGGAATGGCGTCACTCTTGAAGTAGTCGCCGAAACTGAAGTTTCCGAGCATCTCAAAGAACACCAAGTGGCGCGTGGTGCGGCCGACCTCATCGAGGTCATTGTGCTTTCCGCCAGCGCGCGCGCATTTCTGCACACTGACTGCCCTGCTGTACGGGGCGACCTCATCACCGACGAAATACGGCTTGAAAGGCACCATGCCTGCGACCGTGAACAGCAATGTCGGATCATGAGGAATGAGACTTGCTGACGCAACGTTTGTGTGACCCTTTGATTCGAAGAATCCGGAGAACGCTCGCCTCAGGTCGTCAGCGGAGCGCGGTGACTGGCCTGATGACATAGACCGTCAATTTATCGGTCGACCGGTTGTCCTTCGGTGTCTGTTTTGCTCCACGCCGACGACAGAGCGACCATTGCCGCACCGATGACCTCGCCCAACCTGCGAACGACGCGCACGACACCCTCCGCAGCCACTTCGACGACATTTTCCGGGGTAAGTGCATCTGCAACTTTGTCGGCAACCGCGTTGGCTTTTTTCTTGCTCCACGACACAAGTGCCACACCGCTGAGCACACCGAGCACGAACCAGAAGAGTCTCTTCGTCATTGGCCCTCACGGTAGTACCGCTGACCCCGCAATTCCTCGGGCACACACGTCAGATGCTCGGCCGCCGAAGGGTCATCGTGGGGCGAGATGTATCCATCTCCATGCCCCAACTGACTCGCCCCCAAATAGTGCGCATCACGGAGATGTGCGGGTACTTCTCCCACTCGACCATGACGTATGTCCTCGCGCGCTGTCCAGATTGCTTGAGCAACGGCATTGCTCTTTGGCGCGCGACACAGGTGAATGACAGCCTGTGCCAGATTCAGCTGCGCCTCGGGCAAACCCACATGTTCAAGTGCGTGGGCAGCAGCAACTGCGATGACCAACGACTGTGAATCGGCGAGGCCAATATCCTCGCTCGCAAGGATGATGAGCCGGCGAGCAATGAACCGCGGGTCTTCCCCTGCCTCAAGCATTCGAGCCAACCAATGAATAGCTGCATCGACCTGTGATGCACGGATGCTCTTGATGAAAGCAGAGATCACGTCGTAGTGATCATCTTGTCCATATCGCTGTGCACTTGTTGACAGGGCCGCCTCAGCAGCCAGAAGTGTGATGCAGCCGCCACCGGCGATTGCCGACGCGACGTCAAGGGCCGTCAATGCTGCTCGACCATCGCCCACGCAGCGAGTTGCGATGAGTTCGATGGCGCCAAACTCCGCATCTTGGCCGAGCGCGTGAAGGCCCCTGTGCAAGAGCGCTGTCACAGCTGTTCGAGAAAGCGGCTCAAGGCGAAACAGAGTCGATCGACTGCGCAACGGAGAGTTCACTTCGAACATCGGATTCTCAGTGGTTGCGCCGATGAGTGTAATCGTCCCGTTTTCGACCGCCGGCAACAATGCATCCTGTTGACTTCGAGAGAAACGATGAATTTCGTCAATGAACACAATGGTTGATTGACCTGAGATTCCGAGTCTCTCTCGTGCGCCTTCAATGGCTTCTCGGACTTCTTTGACACCCGACGAGACGGCCGACAGTCGCACAAAGTGGCGAGAGGTGGTGAGCGCGACCACTTCAGCAAGAGTTGTCTTGCCAGTACCGGGTGGTCCCCAAAACAGAACCGAGGTGAGCGCATCGCGTTCGACCAACAAACGCAATGGGCGGCCGACCCCCACTAGGTGCTCTTGCCCGACGACCTCGTCGAGAGAGCGCGGACGAATGCGAGCAGCAAGCGGTGCACGTTCACGCAGTCGATCTGCGGCTGCAGAATCAAACAGCGTCTCACCGCTCATGTCAGTCACTGAGCTGGGGGTGGCAGAAGTCGAAGTCCCAACTCAGCGAGCTGGCCAGCATCGACTGGCGTCGGTGCATTCGTCATCGGGTCTGCGCCACTTTGAGTCTTCGGAAATGCGATGACTTCGCGAATGTTCTCCTCGCCGGCGAGGATTGCCGTCAACCTGTCAATACCGAATGCGAAACCACCGTGCGGTGGCGCTCCGTATTTAAAGGGCTGCAAGAAGAATCCGAAGCGACGATCTGCTTCTTCGTCAGAAATTCCGAGAGCATTGAATACCTTGCGCTGCAGTTCAGGCTCGTGAATTCGAATCGAACCACTTCCCAACTCCCAACCGTTCAATACCAGGTCGTACGCGAGAGCCCTCACCGACAACGGATCAGATTCGAACTTGTCGATGTCATCGGGATGAGGATGACAAAACGGGTGGTGTCCTGGACGGGGACGCCCCGTGTTGGGATCGGCGCCGACGAATAGAGGGAAATAGACGACCCACACATAACGGTACGGACCTTCATGCACAGGCGGACGCCCAATGTCATTTCGAAGCTGTCCCAACACTTCACATGTCGTCGCCCAATCGTCAGCTACGACAAGTACCAAGTCACCCTCGGTTGCGTGTGTACGAGCAAGAAGTTCCGACCGTTCGAGGTCGGACAAGAACTTGGCGACAGGCGATTCAACCTGTCCGTCAGCAACAACCTTCAACCACACGAGGCCCTTCGCCCCCAACTTCTTCGCACGGTCGGTCAATGCATCCAGTTTGTTTCGACCGTACGCCGCTTGCTCTGGGTATGTCGCCGCATCCACACGTATCGCCTTAATTGACGCAGCTCCGGCGAATGCCTTGAACTCTGTCGCAGAAAAGACGTCAGTCAACTCCACAAGTTCCATCCCGAAACGAAGGTCCGGCTTGTCGACACCAAATCGCTCCATCGCCTCGCGCCATGTGATGCGCTCAATCTCTGGTGGTCGAACACCAGTTACAGATTCTGCAGCGGCCATCACGGCTTCGCTGATCGCTGCAAGTACATCGTCCTGTGTCACAAATGACATCTCAGCATCGAGCTGCATGAACTCGTACTGACGGTCGGCTCGGAGGTCTTCGTCTCGAAGACAACGGGCGATCTGGTAGTAACGATCGACACCAGCGACCATCAGCAACTGCTTCCACAGCTGCGGCGATTGCGGCAAGGCGAAGAACGATCCAGGTTCTTTACGTGATGGCACAAGAAACTCACGGGCGCCCTCTGGTGTCGACGGCATAAGAAATGGTGTCTCCACCTCGACAAAGCCCTGTCTTTCCATTGCGGCGCGAATTGACGAATTGACTCGTGCTCGAACTCGAAGATTTCGCTGCATGCGCTCGCGACGAATATCCAGATATCTGTGGCGTAGACGAATTCCTTCGTCGACCTCGTCTGCGCGTGCGTCAATCGGGAACGGTGGTGGCTCGGCGATGTTCAGCACCTCCACACGACACTCACCCACTTCTACTTGGCCAGTGGCCAGAGTCGAGTTTTCGGTGCCGGCTGGACGAGCACGCACGACGCCAGTTACTCGCACAACCCATTCGCTGCGCACATCAACGTCGTTATCGACGACACATTGAACAACGCCGGAAAAATCTCGAAGATCGACGAAGGCGAGTTTCTCGCCATGCTCGCGCCGCTTGGCCACCCATCCACACAAAGACACGGTCTGCCCAATGTGCTCAGAGCGCAGGTCGCCACAGGTGTGGGTTCGCAAGGTCGTCGCCGCATAGCGCTGCGTCATGGTGTCACGCCGTTTCAGTAGAGGGTTTGAGTCCGATAGACCCGAGATAGTCAACGAGGTCGGCACGTGGAATGACAACCTGATCAGAAGAATCAAGGCGACGGACGACGCATGTTCCCGCTGACACCTCGTCTTGGCCCACGATGACTGCGACTTTCGCTCCACTTCGGTCGGCCGCTTTCATCTGACTCTTCATGCTTCGACCATCAAATGCTCGATCCGCAGAAAAGCCATGGCGCCTCAGATCATGACTGAGACCGCGCGCATGTCGACCGTCGACAACATCGACCACGAACACATCAACCGAATCAGATGACGATCCGAATACTCCTTCGGCATCGCATGCCAACAAGGTTCGGTCAACTCCAAGCGCGAATCCGATGCCATGGGTTGGAGGACCACCAAGCTCTTCGACCAGCCCGTCGTAGCGCCCGCCGCCACCGACGGCATTTTGAGAAGATTCGAGCGCAGTGGAAACGAACTCGAACGTTGTTCGGCGGTAGTAGTCGAGGCCTCGCACGAGTCGGTCATTAACAACGAACGGCACTTCGAGTTCTCGTAGACCTTCACACACGCGCTCGAAGTGGACACGAGCGTCATCACCGAGAAAATCCTTGAGCAAAGGTGCACCGTCGATTGCCGCTTTGTCCTGTTCACGCTTCGAGTCAAGAACCCTCAATGGATTCTTCTCGAGCGTGCGTTGTGCCTCTTCGGACAAGGTTGTCTTCTGGTCGTTGAAGTGGGTCGCCAGAGCATCGACGTAACGCTGCCGATCGTCCGTGTCGCCGAGCGAATTCAACATCAGCGTCACGTTCGACAGCCCTAATCGTCGATAAAAGTCCCAGCCAAGAAAAATGACCTCGACATCGATGTCCGGATCATCGGTTCCGAGAACTTCAATACCGACCTGATCAAACTGGCGATAACGACCTGCCTGAGCCTTTTCGTAGCGAAAATTCGGACCCGAGTACCACACCTTCCAAGGGGTCGGGGGACGGTGCTGAGCAAATGCGCGACACACACTGGCGGTCTGTTCTGGCCTGAGCGCGACGTGGCGACCGCCTTTGTCTTCAAAGTCGTACATCTCCTTGGTGACGACATCAGTAGCTTCACCCAAGCGGCGAAAGACACCGATGTCCTCGAACATCGGCGGAATGATGCAGGAATATCCGGCGGTTTCAACGACGGTCGAAAACACATCTGAGAAGCGTCTCCAGCGTGCCGCTTCGGGCGGCATGATGTCCCTGGTACCAGGGCTTGTTTGGAAGACGGGCACGTGCGAAGGCTAGTCCGCGCCCCCGCCCGGAACGATGCGATAAGCGTCGTAGACGGCGTCAATTGCCTTGATGTTACGCAGGACCGATTCGAGATGATTCGGGTCTGCGAGTTCGAATTCGAAGCGCATCTTGGCGACACGGTCGGTGCCAGTCAATGTGTTGCACGCCACGATGTTCACATGTTGGTCGGACAATGCATTCGAGACATCGCGCAACAGCCGCGAACGATCAAGTGCCACTACTTCGACACCAGCCCTGAAACGAGCACCTTCAACTGGGCCAGACCATTCAACGTCGATGAGGCGACCGGAGTGGTCAGCCGATAGTGACAATGCGTTTGCACAGTCGTCGCGATGAACACTGACGCCACGCCCCTTTGTGACAAAGCCGATGATCTCATCACCAGGCATGGGCGTGCAGCATCGAGAGAGCCTGACGAGAACATCATCCATTCCCTCGACATGGATGCCGCTCGCACCACGGCGACCATGGTCGATGCGGTCAACACGATTGGTGACCGACAGGCGTTCGTCACCATGATCACCACGCATCGCGCGAGCCACGCGTTGCGCCAACCCTCTTGCTGACACGTGGTTCTCGCCCACTGCCGCCAGTAGTGCATCGAGCTCGGTGTAATTGTGTGACTCAACTTCACGCAGAAACGCATCAGACTCCCAGATGCGCTGCACTGGAAGTCCCTCGCGACGGAACTCCGCGACAAGTTCTTCTCGGCCAGCTTCGATGGCATCTTCACGACGTTCACGCGAGAACCACTGACGGATCTTGTTGCGCGCTCGGGGCGATACCACAAATCCGAGCCAATCGCGTGATGGACCAGCATCTTCAACTTTCGAGGTAAAGACCTCGCACGAGTCGCCAGAGCGAAGACGATGATCGAGCGACACGAGTCGGCCGTTCACTCGTGCGCCAATACAACGATGCCCAACTTCGGTGTGCACTGCATACGCAAAATCGACGGGCGTTGATTCGACGGGAAGAGTAATCACACGACCCTTCGGGGTGAAGACAAAGACTTCTTCCTGCTCAAGATCGGACTTGAGGTTCTCCATGAACTGGGTCGGATCATCGGTCTCAGATTGCCAATCGATGATGCGACCCAGCCAATCGATGTCAGCAGGGTCCGTTCCGTCCTTGTATGCCCAGTGCGCGGCAACACCCCACTCCGCACGGTGATGCATTTCCCTCGTACGAATCTGCACCTCGAGAGGTCGACCTTCAGGACCAATGACCGTGGTGTGAAGCGACTGGTACAAGTTGAACTTCGGCATCGCGATGTAGTCCTTGAACCGACCAACGACCGGCTTCCATTGCCCGTGAATCGATCCGAGTGCGCCGTAACAATCTTTCACGCTGTCGACGATGATGCGCACAGCAACCAAATCGAAGATTTCGTCAAACTCTCGATCCTTCTGGACCATCTTTTCGTAGATACTCCACAAGTGCTTGCCACGTCCGGTGACTTCTGCCGTGATGCCGACACCTGTCAGGCGTTTTCTCACCTCAGCAACTGCACGTGCGAGATAGACATCGCGTTCTGGCGTTCTCGTTGCGACAAGGTGATCGAGCTCGGCGAATCGCTTTGGGTACAGCGACGCAAAAGACAAGTCTTCGAGATGCTGCTTCATCTCCTGCATTCCTAGGCGGTGCGCGAGCGGCGCATATATGTCGAGTGTTTCCTGTGCGACTCTCTGTTGCTTGTCGAGTGGAACAGCGGCAAGCGTGCGCATGTTGTGAAGCCGGTCAGCCAGCTTGATGACAAGCACGCGAATGTCCTTTGCCATCGCCACGAGCATCTTGCGCATGGTGGCTGCCTGTTGCTCTTCGCGTGAGTCGAACCGGAGGCGATCGAGCTTTGTGACACCATCGACGATGGCAGCTACTTGCTGACCAAACTCCCGCTCGACATCATCAAGCGTGATTTCTGTGTCTTCTAAAGCATCGTGCAGGAGGGCGGCAGCAAGTGACACCTCATCAAGGCCGAGGTCGGCGACGATTCGTGCGACAGCGATCGGATGATTGATGTATGACTCACCACTCGAGCGATGCTGCTGTTGATGCGCTTCTCGGGCTGCCTCGTAGGCCTTGTTGATGAGAGCGACAGGGGCTTTCGGATGTCGCGAACGATAAGCAGTAAGCAGCGGAGCTAGCTCCTCGATGGGCGCACTGTGGTGTCTCCGCCACGGGAGAACTCTGTCAACGGTCGCCATGAGCCAAGGCTACCGGCGAGCTTTGGGCTCAGCGTTGGCGCTTCTTGCGCGGACGCGGCGGATGACTGAGGATGACCGAGGCATCGACCAACGATTCAGCCACTGGCGTGCTTTCACTTGCCGGTTTTTCGCTGGCAGTTGCGGAACGCGTGCGAGTGGTTGTGGTCATTCCGCGTGCGATCATGCGTCCCATGTCGGCGCCACGAGACAGCTCGCCTCTCATGGCGGCGTACTTGGTCTCACGCTCTTTCAACACGCCAAGTAGCGGCGTCGCGATATAGATGGACGAGTAGGCACCGGTCGCAAGTCCGACAAGCAGAGCAATGGCGAACTCTTGAAGCGCGACGGCACCCATGACAAACGAGCCAAGCACGAGCAGGCTAACGACCGGCAAAAGCGAAGAGATACTGGTGTTGAGAGAGCGCATGAGCACTTGGTTCATGGACACATTCACGATGTCGCCATAGGACACCTTGCTTCCGGAGTACATCTCGGTGTTCTCACGCACACGGTCGAACACGACGATCGTGTCATAGAGCGAATAACCAAGAATCGTGAGGAACGCCACCACAGTTGCTGGCGTCATCTCAAAGCCGCTCAAGGAGTACACGCCGACGCTAATGATGATGTCGTGGACAACTGCCGCAAGCGCACCCACAGCCATCTTGAATTCAAACTGCCACACGATGAAGGCGGTCACGAGCAGGAAGAACCACAAGAGCGCCCACGCGGCCTTCTCCGTGATGCTGCGACCCCAAGTGCTGCTCACCGATGATTGACTGACTTCGTTGACATCGACAGAAGCCTTGTCTGCGAGAGACTTCTTCACTGCAGAAGCGACATTCTCGGGCTGATCTTCGACCTGGATTCGAACACGAGCTGCATCGCCAGAGTCAATTGTTTGAATTTTGGCGTTTGCAGTTTCGATGTTGTTTGCTTCGAGCACCTCGCGTGCCGTATCCACAGTTAGTTCAGCTGACTGCTTCACTTCCCACGCGATACCGCCGGTGAAGTCAATGCCGAGGTTGACACCTCGGCCGATCAATGACCCCAAGGTGATGATGACGAGTACTGCGGAGAAGATGAAACCAACCTTGCGCTTGCCATAAAAATCGACCGTGGTCGTGCCTGTGTAAAGACGATTCCAAAGCCCAGCCATCATGCACCCCCTGCCGCTACATCAGACTCGACTCGTTTCACACCAAGCACACTTGCCGAATTGAGGAAACGCGTGCGCGCAAGCAGCAGAACCATGGGTCGTGTGTAGAAGTAAGCGATGACCATGTCGATGAGAGTTGACAGACCCAAGAAGAATGCAAACCCGCGAACTGCTCCGACCGTGAGCCACCACAAGACTGCAGCGCCGATGAGCGACACCGTGTCAGCCACCAAGATGGTGCGCCACGCAGCTGTGAATTCACGTTGGGCAGAGTTCTTCAAGCGTCGACCAGAACGAAGCGAGTCTTTCAATTTCTCGAAAAAGACCACATATGAGTCGACGGTGACACCGACCGAGAGGATGATTCCGGCGGTACCAGCAAGCGTGAGAGCAAGACCATTTGATCGCGACAACCAAGAGATGACACTCCACTGAAGTGACCCAGACACAGCCAACCCGAGCAGGACCACCAAAGCGATGCGGCGGTAGTACAGGAAGAGATACAGCAACACCAGCAACACGCCAACAGCACCAGACACCACGGCTGCGCGAAGTGAGTCGGTACCGAGAGTTGCCGACACGGCCTGCGCTGTCGGCGCATCGAACTTCACGGGAACAGCACCGAACTCGAGGATCTTGGCGAGTTGTCGTGCTTCGCTTTCAGTGAAGTCGCCGCTGATTTGCACGCTTCCACCCGTAAACGTGGGTTCTTGCACTGCTGGCGCCGAAATCACTTCTCCGTCCAGCACGATTGCAAGTTGCTGGCTGGGGCATGTCTCTTCCTTGTTGAAACACTGAGCAGCAACGGCATTCCACTGATCTTCGCCAACCGCGCCACTACGCAGTGTGACGACGACGACCCACGAACCATTTTGAATTTCCGCACTCGCATCGTTTTCGAACACTTCACCGGTTGCTGCCACAGGGCCGACGAGATACACGAAAGAGCCGTCTTTGTCGGCGAGAATCTCCTGGCCTTCGGCCAACTGTGGTTGCGCCGAGGTAGTTGCTGGAACTGCACTGTCATCAGCGACGGGCACAGATGAATCGGTTGGCGGAACAGTCGTGGTTGCTGCACGTCGTGCGCTTCCAGGACCGGTGGCGACATCAGCCGCGGTGGTGGTTGTCTGCTCAGCGACACTTGTCGAGGTCACTGCATCGACGGTTGTAGTTGTCTCGCCGGCAACAGTCGTGGTGGTGGCTGTAGTACCCATCTGCAGAACGGGACGCAATGTCAGCTCGCCAGTTCGTCCGACTAGATCGAGAGCGCTTTGCTGATCTTTCACGCCAGGAAGGTTGACGACGACCGTTCCGCCTTGACGAATGATCTCGGGTTCAGCGACACCAAGAGAGTCGACGCGCTGACGGATGATTTCGACAGCAACGTCGAGTGCATTTGCTTCGTACTCTCCCACCGGCTGCAACGTGACCGAGACACCACCTTGCAAGTCGAGACCGAGTGCGGGCGAATTGCCAGCGAGCAAATTTGCCGTCAGACCGCCAAAGGCGACGACGAAAACCGAGATGAGAGGAACAAGAAGTCTGCGGCGCATGGAGCGTCGATTACTTGGATTCGTCCGACTTGGGTTCGCCGCCGGCTGCTTCGCGTGCTGTGTCGATCTTGCGAGCCACTGCGGACTTCAAGACACGCACTTCGACACCTTCAGCGATGTCGAGCCACAGCACATCACCGTCGATGGCGGAGATGAAACCGATGACGCCAGATGACAGCACGACCTCGTCATCGATTGCGAGGCTGCTCTGCAGATTCTGGGTATCGCGCAGACGACGACGTTGAGGCCGAAGAAGCAAGAAGTACATGGCCACGAAAATGGCACCGAAGAAGAACAGCTGAAAGAGGGCTGATCCCCCGTTGCTTGATGACGAACCAGAGGCGAAAACTGCGAGATGCACGAGGACGAATCCTATAGGTGCAGCACTATCCCCAGACGGTCAGGATGTCGGCACGGAGGGCCTCAAACGTGCCGTCACATATGGCTTGCCGCATGTCTGCCATCAGATTCAGGGTCCATGCGATGTTGTGAACCGACACCAGACGACTAGCCGTTGGCTCGCCAACTTGGAAAAGATGTCTGACGTAGGCGCGACTGTGCCGCTCACACACCCAACAAGAGCACGTCTCATCAATAGGTGCATCAACGACTTTGTGGGCCGCGTTCTTCAAGTGAACTTTGCCTTTCGACGTCAATGCAGTTCCGTGTCGCCCAAGTCTGGTCTGCAGCACGCAATCGAACTGGTCGACGCCCAAGGCCACAGCCTCCACGAGAGTTGCAGGATCACCCACCCCCATGAGATAGCGAGGTCTCTCCACCGGCAAGTGCTCGATGGCTGCAGCGAGTGCCGGCAACATTTCGGCACGAGTCTCGCCGACTGACAGTCCACCAATTCCATAGCCATCAAACTCAAGCTCGACTGTGCGCTTCGCGCTCTCGGCTCTCATCGCCTCGCTGATACCACCCTGCACGATGCCGAACAGACTCTGGTCTTTCCGCACATGACTGTTTCTTGCTCGCTGCGCCCATGCGCTTGTTCGCTCAAGTGCAAGTCGAACAACATCAGCAGACGAGGGCAATGGTGGACACACGTCAAGCACCATTTGAATATCCGCACCAATACGTTGCTGCACATCGACGGCGATCTCGGGCGTGAAACGGTGAGTCGAGCCGTCATATGTCGAGCGAAACGTCACGCCGTCATCGTCAACTTTCGGATCGAGAGAAAACACCTGGAAGCCACCCGAGTCAGTGAGCGTCAAACCTTTCCATGCAGCGAATGCCCCGAGGCCACCCATCTGCTCGACAATCTCAGCACCGGGACGCAACATGAGGTGATAGGTGTTGCCAAGCACAATCTCTGCACCAAGTGCCTCGTAATCAATGGCACTCAGATACTTCACGGCTCCGCGCGTACCCACCGGCATGAAACACGGTGTGCGATACGTGCCGCGAGCAAGCGTCACGGTGCCAGCACGCGCGGAACCATCTCGAGCTTGCTCTTCGAATGTGGCGATGTGCATCAGCTGTCTGCCTTCAGGTGCCGGTCGAGCAACATTGCATCGCCGAAGGACAAAAACCTGTACTTCTCGCTGATGGCCACGTCGTACAGCCGGCGCCACCGAGGCCCCACAAAAGCATCCACCAACAACAACAGCGATGTACACGGCATGTGAAAGTTCGTCATCAACACATCGACAATCTTCCAGTCGTAGCCACGCGTGATGAACAACTCGGTTCGACCATCGAGTCGACCGCTAGTTACTGCGGACTCGAGTGCGCGCGTAGCGGTGGTGCCCACAGCAACGACGCGACGGGCAGACGCACAAGCATCCAGAACATCCTGACCGACGCGATAGATCTCACTGTGTATGCGGTGGTCGAGGGGGTTTTCTGCCGTTACTGGCTTGAACGTGTCAAGACCAACGACCAACTCAACATGAGCCACCCGTACGCCCCGGGTTTCGAGTGACGCAAGTAGATCGGTTGTGAAATGGAGCCCTGCTGTTGGCGCTGCTGCAGATCGCGCCTCGCGCGAATAGACGGTTTGGTAGCGCTCTGGATCTTCAATGGATGCGCGTATATAAGGTGGAAGCGGCATTGTTCCAGACGATGCAATACGCGCAAGAGGGTCTGCGTCGAGAATGTCGATGCGAAAGGTGTCGCCTGCACTTTGTCGCTCTCCTACCCGAACTACAGGCTTGCCATACCAGGTGAGATGCTCCCCTTCTTTCAGCTTTCGTGCTGGTCGAATGAGCGCCTCCCACGACACATGGTCGGAAGTGAGTGGTTCGAGAAGCAACACTTCGGCTGCTCCTCCGGTTGTACGCGTGAGATTGAGCCGAGCCGGTAACACTCGAGTGTCGTTGACGACAAGTAGGTCACCATCTTGTAGGTACTCGGTGAGGTCACGCACACTTCTGTGCTCGGGCTCAGCAGGCCCCCGATCGATTAGCAAGCGTGCGGCATCGCGCGGTTCTATCGGACGTTGCGCAATGAGTGACTCTGGAAGTTCGTAGTTGATGTCACTCAGCTGCACGAGACAAGGCTACGGCGCCTCCGCATAACGCCACGAGGCATCGGTGGCTACGCGACCACGTGGCGTTCGTTGGATGAGACCGTTTTGGATGAGAAACGGCTCGTACACGTCTTCGATGGTTTCGGGCTGTTCGCCGACTGCAATTGCAAGTGTCGATAGACCAACTGGTCCGCCAGAAAACTGCGTGCACAATGCCTTCAGAATTGCTCTGTCCACTTTGTCAAGCCCGATGTCATCGACACCAAACAGCTCGAGTGCCTGCAGTGCAACCTGTGTGGTGATGCGACCGTCGGCACGCACTTCTGCAAAGTCGCGCACGCGTCGGAGAAGTCGGTTGGCGATGCGGGGTGTGCCTCGACTTCGCCGAGCAATCTCACTGGCACCGGCGGCTTCGATGGTGACACCGAGAATCGAAGCGGCCCGCGTCACGATGAGTTCAAGTTCTGTTGTTGAGTAGTACTCAAGTCGTGCAACGAGACCAAACCGATCGCGGAGTGGACCCGTAATCATTCCGGTGCGAGTCGTGGCGCCGACAAGCGTGAACGGTTGCAAAGTAAGGCGAATCGACGAGGCCGCGGGCCCCTTACCTACGACGATGTCGAGCTGGAAGTCTTCCATGGCTGGATACAGAATTTCTTCGACGACACGCGACAAGCGATGAATTTCGTCAATGAACAACACATCACGATGACCCAACTTGGTGAGTATGGCGGCAAGGTCGCCTGCGCGCTCGAGTGCCGGACCTGATGTGACATGAAGCGCGACCCCCATCTCGGCTGCAACAATGCCCGCCATGGTGGTCTTGCCAAGGCCGGGAGGACCCGCAAGCAAAATGTGGTCAGCTGCTTCACCTCGCTGACGAGCAGCACCCAAAACGATGTCGAGGTGATTCTTCAGCTCTTGTTGACCGACAAATTCGTCAAGCTGGCGCGGACGCAAACCGGCTTCTTCAGACGCCTCGTGATCATGATGTAGGCCCGGGTCGAGAAATTCCTCACGCACGACGTGCCCCCAGGCTCGTCAGTGCGTCACGCAACAATGACTCTGCATCACCGGCTGAGCCGATGTCGCGCAACACGTCGCGAATTTCGTCGTTGCCGTAACCGAGACCAACAAGTGCCTCTCTCACGGAACCGACAATGGAAGCAGGTGAACTTGTCCGCCCTGAGATGTCGTCGAGAGCATTGCTCGTGATCTTGCTCTTCAATTCGACCAGCAATCGCTCGGCAGTTTTCTTGCCGACACCTGGCACCAATGTGAGCGCAGACAAGTCTGCAGTTGCGACGACGTCGACCAGAGAGTGTGGTGAATGAACCGCAAGAATCGAAAGCGCCAAAGACGGACCCACTCCGTGCACCGATATGAGTAGCTCAAATGTTTCCTTCTCGTCACGACTGAGAAAGCCATAGAGAGTCTGTGCATCTTCACGAATGTGGTGATGCACATGAAGAAACGCGCTGGTGGTGGGTTCAAGTTCGGCGAAGGTTGCCGGGGTAACCGCACACAGGTAGCCAACGCCACCGACCTCGAACAACACAACGTTTGGATGGAGTCGTTCAATAACCAATCCACGTAGCGACCCAATCATGCGACACCTTGCGGACGGTGAGCATTGAGCAGCGAGCTCGAGCACGCAATGTGACACAGCGCGATAGCTGCGGCATCTGCGGCATCGGCTGGCTGCGGTGGACGCGAAAGTCCGAGCCGAGCTTGAACCATGCGCTGTACTTGCGACTTGTCAGCGCCACCCCACCCGGCAACCGCATCTTTCACTTGACTAGGTGTGTATTGCTGCACATTCAGCCCTCGCAGTGCTGCCAAAGACAACGCCACACCACTTGCCTGGCCGACCGACATCGCAGTGCGGACATTGTTCTGAAAAAACACGCGCTCGACGGCGACTTCGGCAGGTTCGTATTCATCGAACAACGCGGTCAGTTCTTCGTGCAGCTCTGCAAGCCTGCGAGGAACTTCATGGTCGCGCGGCGTGGTGATGACTCCGAGACTGACGACACCCATCACTGTCGCCCCGCGGGCTTCGAGAACCGCGTAGCCACACCGCGTGAGGCCAGGGTCAACGCCCAATACTCGACGCACGGCCCCACCGGACCCGAGATTCGGCTGCGCAGAGGACGACGGGGCGAACACAAGTTCGTATTGTACTGGCGGGGGCCCGGCCCATGGTGCATCTGGAGCACCAATCAGACACGGTGCATCTGGAGCACCAATCAGACACGGTGCATCTGGAGCACCAATCAGACACGGTGCATCTGGAGCACCAATCAGACACGGTGCATCTGGAGCACCAATCAGACACGGTGCATCTGGAGCACCAGTTCCCCCTTATTACTTCGATATCGCTTCGATGATCTCAGAGACCGGCCGAAACGTGAGCCCGGCGATGGCCCGATGGGCGTACATCACGACACCGGTGGCATTCACGACGAACACGCTTCGACGCGGAAACCCCAAGGGGCCGACCGTGCCGTACATCTGCGCGACTGACTTATCTGTGTCTGCCAGCAGTGGAAAACCAAACCCATGTTTCGAAGCAAACGTTTCGTGACTTGCCATGTCTTGAGCCGAAATAGCGAGAACCTGTGCCCCAACTTGGGTGAATTCAGACAGGTCATCGTTGTATGTGTTCAATTGCTTCGTGCACACTGGAGTGTCATCACCTGGATAAAAGACCAACACCACCGCCTGGCCTCGAAATTGGGACAACGTGTAAGTGCCACCCGTACCAGGGAGCGTGAAATCAGGAGCGACATCTCCGACCGAGACTGCCATCAACCCACCTCCTGCATGATGGACTCGGCGACGTCGAAGTTGGCATACACGTCTTGCACATCATCGTTGTCTTCTAATGCATCCATGATGCGCAGAATATTCCGCGCGTCATCTGTGTCAGAGACATCGATGATGTTGGACGAGACCATCGTGCTCTCCGCCGACTGTACGTCGAGTCCAATGGCGTCAAGTTTGTCTTTCACTTCATAGACAACCGAAGGATCAGTCATCACCTTCCACAGTCCACCGTCTTGTGACACGTCGTCAGCGCCTGCCTCAAGTGCAGCCACCATCACATCATCCTCGGACACCGAGCCACCGATGAAGATGACTCCGCGACGCGAGAATTGCCAGCCGACAGCTCCGGGCTCTGCCATGGCTCCACCAAACTTCGAAAAGATGCTGCGCACATCTGATGCAGTTCTGTTCCGATTATCAGTGAGAACGTCTATGAGGACTGCGACTCCCCCTGGCGCGTAGCCCTCGTAGGTAATCGATTCATAGGAGGCACCAGAAGTCTCACCCATACCGCGTTTGATGGCACGGTCGATGCCATCTTTATTCATCTGTGCGGCTTTGGCTTTCAACACCATCGTTCGCAGTGACGCGTTCGAGTCGATGTCGCCTCCACCTTGACGCGCAGCAACTTCAATCTGTCGCGCCAACTTGGCAAACAACTTTCCGCGCGCTTTGTCGGCGGCGCCCTTCTTGTGTTTGATGGTTGCCCACTTGGAATGTCCGGACATAAGGTCAACGCCCCTTTGCAGTCGTGTCAATTGTCGCGGGAGCAAGACCCGCGACGTGAGTGATAAAGAACTGATGCAAGTGCACATCGGCGCTTAACTCTGGATGAAATGCAGCCGCAAGTGCAGTGCCCTGTCGCACTATTACAGGCTCGTTGTTGTGAGTCCCGAGTACCTCCACCTTCGCGCCGAATGCCTCTATCCGTGGTGCACGAATAAACACACCATGAAATTGACCAACTGCAGTGTCGATGTCGGCCTCGAAACTATCAATTTGACGACCATATGCATTGCGGCGAACCGCAATATCGATGACGCCGAAACATGATTGATCGGGGCGCCCATCAAGAATCGATGTGCCCAGAAGAATCATTCCGGCACACGTTCCAAACACCGGTAATCCCCCGTGCAAAAGGCCATTGAGTGGATGCCACAACCCAGTGGACACCAAGAGCTTCGACATTGTGGTCGACTCACCGCCGGGCAACACGATGGCATCCAAACCCTCGAGATTGTTTGGTTGGCGAACTTCGACAGCTTCTACGCCGAGATCGCAAAGAACCTCAGCGTGAGCGAGAAATGCTCCTTGAACCGCGAGTACTCCGACTCGCACGTTCACCTGGGGGCCTCGCAGTCATGATGTTGACTTCTCGCAGCTACCAGCCACGCTCGGCGTAGCGCTCGTTCACTGCATCCATGCCGATGCCGGTCATTGGAGCACCGAGACCTCGACTGACTTTCGCCAGGATGTGCGCGTCACGGAAATTGGTGGTGGCTTCAACGATTGCTTTTGCGCGTGGCGCTGGGTCAGCACTCTTGAAAATGCCAGAACCGACAAACACCGCTTCTGCTCCCAGTTGCATTGCGAGCGCAGCATCGGCCGGTGTGGCAATTCCGCCGGCACAGAACAATGGCACGGGCAACTTGCCAGTTTCGGCGAGTTCCTGCACAAGCGGAAGTGGAGCTTGCAGGCGCTTGGCCCAGTCGAACAGTTCAGCCGAATCGGCCTGGGTGATCTTGCGGATGTCTCCGAGTATCGAGCGAAGATGCCGCACGGCTTCAACCATGTTTCCGGTACCAGCCTCACCCTTCGAGCGAATCATGCAGGCACCTTCAGAAATGCGGCGGAGCGCTTCTCCGAGATTGGTGGCACCACACACGAAGGGCACAGTGAATCCGAACTTATCGATGTGGTGCGCCTCATCGGCAGGTGTGAGCACTTCTGATTCGTCGACAAAGTCGACACCTAATGCCTCGAGAATTTGAGCTTCAACGAAGTGACCGATGCGCGCCTTTGCCATGACCGGAATGGTGACCGCAGCTTTGATTCCCTCGATCATTTCCGGGTCGCTCATGCGGGCGACGCCACCGTCTTTGCGAATGTCGGCAGGCACTCGCTCGAGCGCCATGACTGCACACGCTCCGGCATCCTCGGCAACGCGCGCTTGTTCTGGCGTGACGACGTCCATGATGACGCCGCCCTTCAACATCTCGGCTAGCCCACGCTTGACGCGGACAGTACCGGTGAAGTTCTCTGCGGAGGATGACATGTCGTCATCGTACAGAGGACCCTATGGGTTCGCCCGAAGCGAGCCTCACGGTTTCGGCCAGGCAACCTTCTTCGGGTCGACACCCACCGGCACGATCGCCTGCGCATAGTTGCGCGCTAGTTCAATCCAGGTTCGACCAGGTGTCAGACGCACCACCGCACCTGCAGTGTCTTTGAGCGTGAACGGCTGAGTACGGTCTTTGCGTTCCCACGTTCCACCGACCCAGACGCCGTTTGTATGGACCGACATCAGACCCTTGCCGATGGTTTGGGCTTCTGGGCTCTTACGGTCAGCCTTTGAGCGCTTGTACTCGACGTACAGGACGACAACATTCGATGCGCTGACTTGGGTTCCGTCAGTGTCCATGTGGGGTTGGCTGACGCGCTTCAAGTCTTCGACAAAACGGATGTATGACGACGTTGACGGATCCCACTGCCAATACACCTTCATGTTGTCCATTGCCACTTTTGTTCCTGCGGCGGGTGCGGCCGTGGCCGGCATCGCATCGCTAGTACCGCGATACACGAACTGTGCTTGTGGTGGCCCCGAACCCTCTGGCGCGAGCTTCCACAAGTCAGCGGTCTTGGCGAACAGGTTGTGCGGCGCCTTGCGAGTCTTCTCGCGGTAGTAACCACCCTTGCCACGTGATGCGGATTGACCCACGTTGACGAGATCACTGTCGTTGACAGCTTTCGTCACGCGCACGTTTCCACCGCTCCACGCAAAAAGTGGCTTGTTGTAAGCACCGAGGATGTCGACGTCTTGTGTACGACCACTGCGCAGCGGACCCACTGGGTCACTGCCCTTCGAGTGCATGATTGCGGCGAAACGCGTGAGGCGCTCGACATTTTCTTCAAACACGATGTCGGCTGCTTGCAGACCAGTTTGTGGGTTGGCAAGTGGATGAGCATCGATCTTTGCCACGAGCGCCGGGCGCAGCGAGGTGAGTTCATCGGCCTCGGCCAATGGCAGACCAGTTAATGGCCACACCTTGCCAGGCAACGTCGTTGTAGTCATGGCGTCAGTCGTGGTGTCGGTGATGGCGCCAGCCCCCTCTTCGGTGGCTGCCCCGCCGCCGCAAGCGGCCAGAAATGACGATGCGACCGTTGCGGTCACGATCAGTGCAAGAACGCGACTCTTTGTTGCCAGTTGTCGACCCATGTCAGATCTCCCTTAGAAGTGCAATGCGCTCTTCGAGCGGTGGGTGGGTATTGAACAGACTATGCAAACGCGACAGCCGACCTGCGTCACCGACACCGGACAAGGGTTGCTCAATCCACATATGGGCCGTCGCGGTGGATGCGGCATGCGTCACAGTGGTGTCAGCCTTCAATTTCTCAAGCGCTGAAATCAGCCCTGGGGGGTATCGCGTCATCTGACAAGCAGACACATCGGCAAGCGTCTCACGACGACGCCCGACTGCTGCTTGGAGAATTGCCGCAATGACGGGCGCGAGAATGAGCAGCACAAACCCGACCATGGCCAGCGGGTTGCCCGAGTCTCCTCGGTCGCCTGATCGACGCACACGTCCACCGTTCCACCACATCAGTCGAATAGCGAGATCTGACAGCAACGCGATCGCACCCACAAGCGTGACTGTCATGGTCGAGATGAGAATGTCGTAGTTGCGAATGTGCGACAACTCATGTGCCAAGACACCTTCAAGTTCGACGCGATTCATTTTGTCGAGAAGGCCCGACGTGACGGCAATCGCAGCATGGCGAGGGTTGCGACCTGTGGCAAAGGCATTCGGCGCTTCGTCCTCGATGACATAGATGGCCGGCTTCGGAAGACCACTTGCTATGCACAGACCCTCGACGAGATTGTGCAGTCGCTGATACGTCGCAGGGTCCGCTGGCACTGCACGACTGACACGCAGCGCAATTGCATCTGATTTCCAATACGAACCGAACGACACGAATGCAGAAAACACCAGGGCGAACACAGTCCCCCCCACCGGGCTTCCGAGGTACAACCCAGCGACCCAACCGACGAGAAGCAGGAAGACGATGAACCCTGAAACGAGCAATGCAGTGCGGCGTTTGTTCGCCGAGATCAAGTCATACATGACAGAGAAAGACTACGACGAGTGATTCAGCTGAAGGAGACTTTAGGTGGCGCCTGCGCCTCGGGGCCGGCCTCAAAATACTCACGCTCGGTGAACCCGAATAGACGCGCGACAATCAGCGTCGGAAAATTCTGGATCGCAGTGTTGAGCTTCAGGACCTCATCGTTGTAGAACTGCCGTGCATAAGCCACGCGACTCTCAGTTTCCGCCAACTGCTCCTGCAGCGAGAGGAAGTTCTGGTTCGCCTTCAGGTCGGGATACGCCTCGGACAACGCGAACAGTTGCCGGAGCGCACCAGACACGACATTGTCCGCTGACGCCTGAGCTTGTGGCGACGGTGAGGCGGTGAGTGCCGATTGGCGCGCCGTGATAACGGCATCGAGCGTTGATTTTTCGAACTGTGCGTATCCCTTGACCGTTTCGACAAGGTTCGGTATGAGGTCGAGACGACGACGCAGCTGCACATCGATCTGCGACCAGGCGTTGTCAACTTGGGCTCGACGTCGAACCAGGGAGTTGTACAGAAGGATGAAAGCGAGCAGAAGAACTGCGACGACCGCAACAATGATCCATGTGGTCATGTCACTCGAGTCCTTTCTCGGGAGCCGCGTAAGAAACGACCCTCGAACCTCTTCAGCATACGGGGTACCCGAATGGCTGATCCGGCGGCAGCCTCGATATCCAGTGCACGGCGATACAGGACTTCATAACGCGCAGCCAGTTCGTCCATTGAGTGCTGACGTGCTCGAACTTGACCTGCTTCGACCAAGCGACGTGCCAGAGGTGCATCATCGAGAACTCGCGACAGAGCAGCTGCCAATTCGACCGAGTTTCCCGGTTCGACCAGCAATGCGTCGACATCATGTGTCGCCACGTTTTGGTAACCGTCAAGATTGCTGGCAACTACCGGGGTTTCAGCTGCCATCGCTTCGAGCAAGACGACACCAAAAGATTCGCCATGAAGTGATGGTGCGCAAAATGCGCTTGCAGACTGCAAACGATGCACCTTCTCGTCGTCTGAGATTCGTCCCAGCCATTCGATTCGCGAATCACTCGCGTACAGAGCACGCAATCGAGCGGTGTCAGGACCATCGGAGGCAACCCACAAAGTGACGTCGGGTGGCAATCGATCCATTGCCTGCAACAACACTTCCAAACCCTTACGAGGCTCATGGCGCCCAATGAAGAAGATTGCACGTCTCTCGCGGCTTTCCGTGACAGTCGAAGGCCGCTCATACTGATTCAGTTCAATACCGTTGAACAACACCTCATAGTCACCTGGAAAGAACTCGCTCACGAGCTGAAGTGCATCTTTCGATACGACACATCGCACATCAAGTCGCGAAACGAAATGATTGAGAGGTCGGCGGAACACCTTGTACCCCACTGAGCTACCCGCCATGTGGAACGTCGCAACAATTGGCGCAAGTTTCACGAAGACCGCAGTCTGCGTTGGTCCGGGAGCAAACGGTTCGTGCAAGTGCAGAACATCGAAAGCTTCATCGTTCAATGCGCGGATAGTGCGCAGCGCAGCCGACGGATCGGGAGCGAGCGGTGCAATCGAACCGTTCGCCGACGTGGGCAAGCTGTCGCCAAGTGGAGTCACAAATGATGCAGGTGGCGGGCCATCGCAGGGTCCGAGCACTCGCACCTCATGACCTCGTGCACGGAGACTTCGCGCCAACCCGAGCACTTGGTGCTGAACACCACCGGGAATGGTGAGGCTGTACGGACATACCATGCCTATTCGCAACATTGAGGTGGTTGCAGACACGTCAACAGGTCTGTCAGCACTCATGGACCCACACGGTAGGCGTAGATCGAGGAAATCGCGCCAGCCCCCGCGCCAATTCGGCGAAGTACGGTGATATCCATGACGAATGCACCGCGCAAACCAGCGCTCTCCGTGATTGCCACACCGACGAAGCGTCGAGCAATCATCGACTTGGCAGTTCAAGCCGAGGAGCGCGGGTTCAGCGGCCTCGCCCTTCCGAGCCTGGGCGGAACGATGGGGCTTTCGGTATCACTCGCGCACTCGACACACAAGATTCGATTCTGGACATCGATCCAGCCGATCTATTACAGCCACCCTGTCGAGACGGGCAATATCGCAGCCCACATCAACGAGGTCTCTGATGGTCGCTTCGCACTCGGGCTCGGCGTGAGTCATGGACCTGTCGTCAAACGACTGAATGTGAGCACTGGTAAGCCACTGGCCGACATCGAAACGTATGTCGCGGCAATGAAAGCAAATGAAAAGTCGTCTGGTGCCCTACCCCCCGTGTACCTCGCAACTCTTCGAGATAAAATGCTGTCACTCGCCTTACGAGTCGCTGACGGAGCAATCTGGGCCAACGCGTCGCGCAGTCACATGGCCACGCAACTTGCGTCACTGGAAACACACCGAGCGTCGTCGATGTTTCTTTCAAACATGATTCCCACCGTGATCAATGATGATCGCAGTGCTGCCGACGCAGTGAACAGGAGAACGTTGATGGGCTATGTCATCCTGCCGAACTACCGCAATTACTGGCGGAGTGCCGGCTATGTGGAAGAAATGGACAGCATCGAAACCGCGCTTGGCTCAGGAGACAAAGATGCCGTGCTTGCCGCAATGAGCGACAGGTGGCTGCACGATTGCACGCTTGGCGGAAATGCGTCATTTGTCCGCGACGGACTAGAAGCATGGTTCAACGAAGGTGTGACTCCGATCGCAGTTATGTCTTCGACGAGCGGCGGACAGGTGAAAGCAATCGGGGAACTCTTCGACGCCTATTCCTGATCGACGATGTGGGGATACCCAGGGTCAGATGGCCAATTGGGTTGGAACAAGTGCCATTGCTCAGGTGCTCGTCGAATGAGTTTTTCAAGTTGCTTGGCTAAGTCTTGAGTGATCCGACTGACATCCGCGCGAAGAGAGTCACCTCGCGACATGTCGAGGCCTTCTGCCACCACTGCGTGATGTCCATCTGTGCGCTTGGTGAAGTACACCGCTGTCGGTAGTACGGCTGCTCCAGCACGCAAACCAAGCATCGCTGGACCAGCGGGAAGGGTTGTGTGCTCACCGAAAAACTCGACGGGAATACCTCCACCTTGAATGTCCCGGTCACAGAGCAGACACACGATTTCATTTGCACGCAAAGCGGACAGCACGCTCGGCGAAGCATTCGGACCAAGAGGAACCACGTTCATGCCAAGTTCACTGCGCAGATTGGTGAACCAGTCGAACAACTCGGGCGGTTGCAAGGCCTCGACAACGACGGTCAACTTGTGCCCACGGTCAGCCATCCACCGTCCGGCCCACTCCCAGCCACCGAGATGTGGCAAAGCGAGAATGACACCCTTGCCTCTCTCAAGCGCTGACTCAATATTGGCGAAGCCGTCAACACTGAACATCTTGTCGACGTAGCGAGGAGAAAGATCAGGCAATCTGAAGCTCTCGAGGTAGTACCGCATGTAACTGTCGAAAGCCTGCTGAGCCAGTCGTCGACGCTGTAGACCACCGACACCGGGCAGAACCCGCGATAAGTGACGCTCAAACATTGCTCGCTTGTCGCGAAGTGACAAAGCAACCGTCGGTGCGAGAAGCGCCGCTGTGTTTTGCGAGACAAATGCAGGTGTCAAACGCGCAACCAGTGATCCGATTCTGTAGCCACCAACCGTTGCTGCTCCGCCCAAGGTGCGCCTTCGGTCAGTGTCGTATTGAGCCATTTCTCCCACCACGTGCCGACATGCGCCTTGAGGTGTGGCGCCGTGTTGCTCGCGAGCTGAACCGTTCCTGGCGTTGAACTCTGCGACGTGACCGCTCATCACGCTTCGCCTGAGTCGAATTAGAAACCTCAGCTTGTTGCCACACCATCAGAAAACGCTGCACGACCGTCAATGTCGTGAGTGCGAGCATGAGCCACATGATGGGCAAGAGGAGCAAGTCGAACAACAGTCCGACACAGAGCAGAACAATGCGTTCGGCTCGCTCCATCAGTCCGCCCTTGGCATTGAGTCCGAGTGCTTCTGCTTTTGCGCGTTGATACGAAATGAGCGACGACATGGATTGCACCGCAAACGGCAGAACTGCTGCATGAGCTCCGTACTCACTTCCGAAATACCACGCAACACCACCCATCAATATGGCATCCGTGAGACGATCCATCACCGAATCGAAATAACTACCGCGTTGACTTGCGTCGTTACCCGCTTTGGCTACGGCACCGTCAAGCATGTCAGGTAGAGCAGCAAGAATGACGAGCACCAGTCCGCCTCTCGTGGCGCCTACACCAATCGCTACTGCTGCACCACATGAAATGACCACCCCGAGAATCGTGAGGTGATCTGGCGACATTCCGATTCGACGGAGGAAGACTCCGACAGGGCGCACCGCCTTTTCGATTGGAGTGCGAAAGCGCTTGTCGAACATCGTCGGAACGCTACTCGGGTGGGTTACTTGATGCGTCGGAAGTGCTGTTGTCGGTGTCGGGATTGGCTTCGACGAGACACTCAACGACACGACCGTCGACTGCATCGATGAGTACCAACCCCCGCCGAGTGGGGGGATCTTCCGAGCTGTAACAAAACATGCGCCATGTCGGTCGGCTCCGCACGCCTCGCCATACTTGCTGGGCCGATGCATGCCCAACTGCGAAACCCACGGCGCGAGTTGCGCGCTCTAAGGCACCTTTCTCGTCAACCGTCATTCTCCATCCGCTCAGCAAGCTGTACAGACCAACGATGCCGAGTATCAATGCTGCGAGCAAGTAACCATCGTTCACCAATGGTGTGTCTCCGTCTGCGGCGACATAAACGACCACACAGACTGCTGAAAGAAAGAGATACATGTAGCCCGGTATGCGTCGCCTGCTGTTGTCGGGAAACTTGTAAGCACCGACGAAGTCGACGGCGTTCAGATCGTCGGGAAGTTCATCGCGGATGTCGTCAGTTGCCATACCCTTACCTCTTCTGTTGCTCATCAGGCCACGCATTGCGGATGCGTCGCGCTGACTCTTCTAGTGCTTCTGGGAGCGTGCGAGTATTGGCAATCACCGTCATGAAATTCGTGTCTCCATCCCAACGGGGAACAACGTGAACATGCAGATGTTGTGACACGCTTCCGCCGGCAGCGGGCCCGAGATTGATTCCAACGTTGATGGCGTGCGGAGCGTGTGACGCACGAAGAGCAAGAGTCGCCGCCGTGACCATCGACCAGAGCTCTGCGGCCTCTGCGACGGTCAAATCCTCAAGATTGGCAACCTCGCGATAGGGCAAGACCAAGACATGACCAGAGGCATATGGAAACGCGTTCATAATTGCGAAGGTGAGTGCACCTCGCTGCACAATGTGGGCATCTTCGTCACTCAATCCCGAAGTCAAGATGCTGGTAAAGACGGATGCGCCAGATGTGGAACCTGCAACCGCTCCGCGGATGTATTCAGCACGCCAGCCGTTCCACAGTTGCTCAAGACTCATACGAATGTGTCGCCTCAGTCTTGCGATGCCGCAGCAACATCAGAGGCGAGACGCTGGATGAAATCATCGACACTGACTCCCCGTTCCACTTCCCCACCGCGAGGATTCACGCCGACCGTGCCTGCAGCCACGTCATCATCGCCCACGACCAACACATACGGGATCTTCTCTACCTTGGCTGTTCGGATGCGCTTTCCAAGTTGGTCATCTGCGGCTGACTTATCGACGCGATAACCACCCGCAACGAGCCGTTCGACGACTTCGTCGGCGTACTGCTCATGTGAAGCCGCCACCGGAAGCACGCGCACTTGGACCGGTGCCAACCATGTGGGGAAAGCCCCCGCATAGTGTTCAAGCAACACACCGAAGAAGCGTTCCACCGAGCCGAACAAAGCACGATGCAACATGATTGGGCGATGGCGCTGCGAATCAGAGCCGACGTACTCAAGTTCGAAACGTTCAGGCAAGTTGAAGTCACACTGAATGGTGCTCAATTGCCATTTGCGCCCGATGGCATCGCGAACATCGATGTCGATCTTCGGCCCATAGAAAGCGGCGTCACCCTCCTTGACTTTGTATTCGACTCCATGACGATTCATCGCTTCCCGCAGTGCGACCGTGGCCTTGTCCCAAATCTCATCGCTGCCGGCCGACTTCTGTGGGTCGCGAGTTGACAAATTGAACTCGAAATCCTCGAAACCAAAGCGACGTAGCACTGAGATGACAAAGTCGAGCAGAGATGTAATTTCGTCAGACAACTGTTCTTCCGTGCAATAGATGTGGCTGTCATCTTGAGTAAAGCCGCGAATACGCAGAAGGCCATGCAGTGTTCCGGCACGTTCGTATCGATACACCGTGCCCAGCTCAAAAAGGCGAAGTGGTAATTCTCGGTAACTGCGTTGACGACTGCGGAAGATGAGGCAGTGCATCGGGCAGTTCATCGGCTTCATGTAGTACACGCCGTTGTCCATTTCCATCGGTGGGTACATGCCGTCGGCGTACCAACCGAGATGGCCGGACGTGTCGAAGAGGTTCGCATTGGCAAGATGCGGCGTGTAGACGAATTGATAGTCACCTTGCTGATGTCGAAGTCGGCTGTAGTCCTCCATCAGTTTGCGCACAATGGCACCTTTTGGATGCCACACAGCAAGACCACCACCAAGTTCAGTTGGGAAGGACAACAGGTCGAGCTCAGTCGCGAGCCTGCGATGATCGCGCTTGGCTGCCTCCTCAAGCCTGGTGAGATGCTCCTTCAACGCCAAAGCGCTTTCCCACGCCGTGCCGTAGATGCGCTGCAACATCGGGCCCTTTTCGTTGCCGCGCCAGTAAGCACCGGCCACCTTCATCAGTGCGAAGTGACCAAGTTTGTTCGTGGACGGTACATGTGGTCCGCGACACAAGTCGACAAAGTCGTCAGAGTTTCGATACACGCTGATGGTGTCGCCACCACCAACTTCAACGGCGTCTGCACCGTCTGCCGCACCGCCTCGAACTCTCTCGATGATTTCGCACTTGTACGGCTGACCCGCAAAGAGCGACAAGGCCTGGTCGACATCGACTTCCGAACGGATGAAAGGTTGATCCGCGGCGACAATGTCGCGCATGCGTGCTTCGATTGCCGACAAGTCTTCTTCGCTAAACGTGCGACCACCTGGAAGGGCGAAGTCGTAATAGAAGCCGTCTTCAATGGCAGGGCCGATACTGAAGTGCGCACCTGGAAAAAGTTGCAGCACCGCTTGCGCCAAAACGTGCGCTGTTGAATGGCGCAGCACATGTCGACCGGCTTCTGAGTCTGCTGTGACAAGGGCAACCGAGTCACCATCTGACACGGTCGACGACAGATCCGCTTCAGCTCCGTTGATGGTGCCGGTAATCGCCGCCTTGGCGAGTCGAGGACCTATCGATGCCGCAACGGCGAGCAGGGTCGACCCTGCCGGCAACGAACGCGACGAACCGTCGGGAAGCAAGACTGAAATCTGCGACATGCACTTGGCAGTCTACGGATTGAGGCTTCAGGCAGTGGGTTGCATTTGACGCGCATCTCGGCCTTGTGGCTCGCTTCCCGATGATGCATCGTTGTCTTGCCCTGGCACGACGGCACAGGCCGTCTCAATGGACTCTGACTTTTTCGTCGCGTACACGTTGCGATACTGCTGTCCGGTGAGTTCACGAATTTCGAACATCACTTCATCGGTGAGCTCTCGCAACACCATGTGGTCTTCTGAGCGGTCGAGATAGCGAGACACGTCGATTGGCCGCCCGATACGAATTGTGCACTCGCGGAAAAACTTTGGCATCACCTTGTCTGGCGGTTGAATCTCTCGCGTTCCGACCACACCGACCGGAATGAGCGGACACCCAACCCGAAGTGCAAGTCGTGCTGCACCAGTGTGACCCTTGTAGAGCATTCCATCTCGCGAGCGCGTGCCCTCAGGGAAAATTCCGAACAACTCACCACGGCGCAGCACCATCTCTGCTGCATCAAGTGCCGCAGCACTTCGCTCTCCACCGGACCGGTCAATCGGGATCATTCCCATCATCGGGAAGAGAACTTTTGTCTTCCAAGAGTCCATGTATTCGGCTTTGCCGACAAAACTGATTTCACGTCGTGCCTGCAACATAAGAAACGCAGAATCAAGAAACGACACATGATTCGGACACAGGACGGCTGGTCCGATGTCCTTGATGTTGTCGAATCCCTCGAGATTGAAGCGCCACAGCCGGTTGGCAAGAGGAAGCACCACTCGACGCGCACGTCGCTGGGCGACCCCGGCCCCCGAGAAGTGTCGGGGGTTGTTCGACATCTGAGCACCTCCCTGCATCCGTGTTTGAATGCGTCAGAATAAGCGAGTAACGGCGAATTGACTAGATGCAGGACTGACGTCACATGCCGGATTTAGTGCTTCTTACTTCACTTTTTGTTAAGGCCCACGCTGTGCTGAACCTGGCTCACGCTGTGTTGCTTCAGGCTCACGCCGTGTCTCTACAGGCGCACGCCGAGCAGCGCCGCAGCATCGCTGACGTCGCGACCATCGGCTGCCGCTTCATCAATGACTCTCAGTGACCCAGGTGTGTCAAGGTCGTCGTCTAGGCAAGCCCTCACCTCTTCGAGCACTCTTGAGCCATCTGGACCACCCTTGCTTGCCAGCCACGACTGAAGGCGGTGTCGCGCAGCGGGCATGCGCTCGTCATTCCACTCCCACTCGCGTCGATAGTGGTTCGCGATGATGCACAGACGGATCTCACGCGGGTCCCATGTTTCGCGCAATTTGTCTACGAACACGAGGTTTCCGAGACTCTTTGACATCTTGTGACCGTCTTTGAACACCATCGCAACATGCATCCAGTGCTTCACGAAAGGCTGAACTGTGGCTGCTTCGGATTGTGCTCGTTCGCATTCATGATGCGGGAAGATGAGGTCACTACCTCCGCCGTGGAGATCGATGGTGGTTCCCAACTCGCGAAGTGCCAACGCAGAGCATTCGATGTGCCACCCTGGTCGACCAGCACCCCACAGCGCATCCCAACTTGGTTCATCTTCAGCAGATGGATGCCACAACACGAAATCAAGTGGATGCCGCTTGTGTGGGTCATCGACATTGCCTCCACGCTCCCGAGCGAAATCAATCATCTGCTCATGCGAATAATTCGAGACCGAACCGAATGAATCGAACTTGGTGACATCGAAGTACACCGACCCACCAGCGGCATAAGCGAAACCTCGATCAAGCACCATTCCAATGAAGCCACGGATGTCGGAGATGGCTGACGAGGCTCGCGGCGCACTGAACACGGGCAGGGTGTCAAGTGCTTCCATGTCTCGGTTGAAGCGGCTCTCTTCTCCTGCTGCGAGATCGAGATAGTGCACTCCCAATTCACGTGCCTTCGCAAAGAGTGGATCATCGACGTCAGTGACGTTGCGCACGCACCGCACTTGGTGCCCCAGATCAATCAGACGACGTTGCAACACGTCATAGAAAACGAATGTGGAAGCATGCCCCAAGTGAGTGGCGTCATATGGAGTGATGCCACACGTGTACATCAGCACGGTCGGGCCGGGCTCAAAGGCGACGATGTCTCGCCGCGAGGTGTCGTAGAGACGCATTGTCATCGGCGACTCACGTCAGGACGGACGTGCCTCTCGCGGATCCCCCTTGATGCCCGTGAGCTTGGGTGCGACGCGCGTCTTGTAACGAATATTCAACTGAAGCAGCACCGCAGTGAAGGCTTCAATCGCTGTCGCGTTCGAAAGTTCACCTGCATCAAGCGGACGACACCCTGGAATCTGCGACACGATCTCAGCCGTTTTGACGATGGCGTCTGCATCGTCCGAGCAAATGAGCACATCGCTGTCAATGGGTGAGCCGAGATGGCCAAGTTCCTTTGCAGGAAGATGATGGAAAGCAGCGACAACTCGGCAACGAGGTACGGCTGCTTGCACATGTGCCGCAACACTTCCGCGCGGGGGAAGTAGTGGTTGAAATTCATGACCAACTCGAACCAGAGCATTCGCCATGCTGATGACAACTTTGCCCGCCAATTGATCTTCGTATTCGGTTGCAGTTGTGGCCGCTGAGTCCCATGGAGTTGCCAGCACCACGACATCGCAAGAAGCTGCCTCATTGTTGTCTCCAGCCTCGATGCCCGCACCTAGCTGAGGCCACTTATCCTTCATCTGAGTGACAACTTCAAGCGCTCGCTCCCTCGACCGCGAGCCGATCACGACGTGATTGCCAACCGATGCCAACCTGGCGCCCAATGCACTTCCGGCAGGACCAGTTCCTCCGAGGATTCCGATACGCATAGGTGAGAGCCTTACACAAACGCCCCTTCCCCACTACGGTCAGATGCATGGGAATCCTCGACGGCAAGCGTCTCGTCATCACCGGCGTACTGACCGATGCGTCACTCGCCTTCGGAGTCGCACAAATGGCGCAGCGCGAAGGTGCGACCATCGTGCTGACTGGTGCGGGCCGCGCACTCTCTCTCACTCAACGCACTGCGCGACGTCTCGATACTCCTGCTGACGTCTTTGAGTTTGATGTCACAGTTGACGAACACATCACCTCAGTGCGTGAACAGGTCGCGGCGTCAATGGGCGCCGTCGATGGTGTCTTGCACTCCATCGGCTTTGCACCCGAGGTGTGCCTCGGTGATGACTTCCTGGCGGCCCAATGGAGTGACGTTGCCGTTGCGATGCAGATATCCGCATACTCACTCAAGACAATGGCTGATGCGTTCCTACCGCTCATGAGCAAGGGCGGTTCCATCGTTGGGCTTGATTTTGACAACACAGTCGCATGGCCGGCGTATAACTGGATGGGTGTCGCCAAGTCAGCGCTCGAATCAACCAGCCGTTATCTCGCAAAAGAACTTGGCCCACGCGGAATTCGTTGCAACCTCATCGCTGCCGGGCCCATTCGCACGATGGCGGCGAAGTCGATACCTGGATTCAAGAAGTTCGAAGACGTCTGGGATCATCGCGCGCCACTTGGGTGGGATGTGAACGATGCCGACGCAGTCGCACGAGCATGTGTGGCTCTCATGTCCGATTGGTTTCCTGCCACCACTGGCGAGATCATCCATGTCGATGGCGGGTACCACGCCGTCGGCGCGTGACGCCACGCCATGACCAATCGTCTGGTCTCGTCGGCATCGCCGTATCTGCGCCAACACAAGGACAATCCGGTTTCTTGGTTCGAATGGGGAGCAGACGCTTTCGCTGAAGCGAAGCAACGCAACGTACCGATACTCCTGTCCGTCGGCTATTCAGCATGCCACTGGTGCCACGTGATGGCGCATGAATGCTTTGAAGACGACGACGTTGCTTCGGTCATGAATGCCCAGTTCGTCAACATCAAGGTGGACCGCGAGGAACGTCCGGACGTCGACGCGATTTACATGGACGCCGTTCAAGCAATGACGGGGCGCGGTGGATGGCCGATGACGGTTTTTCTCACGCCAGACGGCGAGCCGTTCTACGGAGGGACCTACTTTCCGAAGAACACATTTCTCCAGTTGATGGCTGCAATTGACGACGTCTGGCACAACAAGCCAGAAGATGTGCGCCACAACGTTGATGCTCTTCTTGATTCTCTTCGTCGCACCGAGAGCATCAAACCGACGACTGATGACAAACCACGCGAGGCATTGTCACTCGCCGTGCAGACTTTGTTGTCCAATTTCGACTCTGAATGGGGCGGATTTGGGTCTGCTCCGAAGTTCCCGTCGACGTTTGCTCTCGATCTCTTGATGCGCGCCTACTTGGAGCTCTCTGCTCAGCCGCCCACGCAGCAGAAGTCCTCCACTGCTCAGCAGGCGCGCGATATCGAGACTGCAGTATGTACAACGCTCAGGGCTATGGCGGCCGGAGGGATGCACGATCATCTTGGAGGTGGATTCTCGCGATACAGCGTCGACGAGAAATGGCTTGTCCCACATTTCGAAAAGATGCTCTATGACCAAGCACTACTGCTTCGGGTGTACGTGCATGCGTGGCAAGTCTTCAAGATCAATGACTTCCGCTACGTGGCTGAAGAACTCGTCACGTATGTGCTGCGTGATCTCCGTCATGGCGACGGAGGTTTCTACAGCGCTGAGGATGCAGATTCACTCGACCAGGAAGGCCACTCACACGAAGGCACCTTCTACACATGGATAGCTACCGAGATAGCTGACGTGCTTGGCAGCGATGCACCACAGGCATGCGCGTGGTGGGACATCACGTCGGTCGGCAATTTCGAGGGGCGATCCATTCCCAACCGCATTGCACATCGCAATGAGCCTCTTCTTCCCGACAACCTCGCGCGCTCGCGCACAGCGTTGTTCGCTGCCCGGGCCACTCGACCGCGACCCGGTCTGGACGACAAGGTGCTGACCGAATGGAACGCAATGATGCTTTCGAGTCTTTGCGAAGCGGCCGCAGCCTTCAATCGAGACGACTGGAGGGACGCTGCCGTTGAGAACGGTGAGTTCCTCGTCGCGTCACTTCGCACCAACGACGGGCGCTGGCATCGAAGTTGGCAAGCCGACGCAACTCCTCAGGCGCGACACGATGCTCTTGCGCATGATCTTGCACAGGTCGTCGATGCATTCACTCGTCTGTACGAACTGACCGGACAGGCGCGATGGATCAACGTGGCCATCGAAGTTGCAGACAGGCTCATCGATGACTTCTGGGACGAAGAAAACGGCGGACTCTTCACCACGAGCAAACATGCAGAAAGCCTCATCGTGAGAGCAAAAGACATCATGGACAATGCAACTGCTTCCGCTCAGTCGACTGCAGCCATCGCCTTCGTGCGCCTCGGAGCACTCTCTGGTCGTATGGACCTACTGGAGCGCGCCGATGCGTTGATTGCACTGTGTTCCTCGACATTCCGCCGGGCACCGTCAGCCTTTTGCAACCTTGCATTGGCGATGCATCTGCGCGTCATCGGCACAACCGAAATTGCAATCACAGGATCAAGATCCGACTTGCTCGATGAGGTGAGGTCGACGTGGCGTCCGACTGCTGTTGTCGCCTGGGGCGAACGTTTTGACTCGCCCTTATGGCATGGTCGCGACGGAGAGCGCGCTTACGTGTGCCGTGACCACGTCTGTAATGCACCGGTGTCAGATCGTGAAGCGCTTCGTGAAGTGCTTGCTACCACGTACCCCAATGGATGAAATCGGAGACCACACGCGATGGTCGTGCCGCACTTCGTCCCGGTGCGTCTGAACCGTCAGGAACACCTGTCGCAATCGCTCCGATGATCTCTAGATGTGCTGGAATTCCGAGGGACTCACGTAGCTGTTGCTCGCCGTTGAAAATTGCAAAGAAGAGAGCACCCAAACCTGCATCGTCGAGGGCGTAGAGCAAAGTCATCACCGCGAACGAAGCATCGACTGTCCAGTACTTCACCGACCATGCATCGGGTCCGTTTCCGAGTCCGGTATGCGCTTTGTCGGCCTCCGAGTAACGCTCGACATAAGCAGTGGGATCGGCAAGCGCAATTGCGATGACTGGTGCGCGTAGGAGACCAGGCCATGCAAATGTGGAGCGCCGCTCGACCGGCAAGGTGCACGACCAAAACTTTTCAGTCTGCGAACCTTCGAGAACGACAAGATTCCAGCCCTGAGACTTACCGGCACTCGGTGACAGTCGTGCGAGATCAACGCACTGCTCAATGACACGCCGATCGACTGGCACATCGTTGAATGACCGGCGCATACGGCGGGATCGGACGAGTGTCTCGAACTCCATGAAATGTCACCTCGACCGAAGGCGAGGACCGCCGACTTAGCGTTGACCCAACTTGAGAAGACTTTCGGTCATCGTCCATCCGTGGACAATGAGCACGCCACCCTTCTTGTCGTTCACATCCTTGAACTGCTCGACGATGTCGGCTTTTAGTTTCTCTGACTTCGTCGACTCATGATCGATGAAGCCGGTGCGGGCGTTTGATTGAACGACAAAGGATTGTTCGTCGTACGTGGCGTCAACACCGAACCGCTTGGCGAGACGGCGGCCCCAAGCTCGCTCTTCGCCCACTGCCCGATGTCCGGGTCGGGGAATGATGTCGCTCAGGCTCTTGAAAGCCTCCATGCCGTCTGCGCGCACGAAGCGCGAGCCAATGACTACATCTTCGTCAGGAAAGGCCATGAGAGCCCGGTGGTAGGCCTCGGACATGAGTCCTTTCAACACCGAATCACGCTTTCCGGTCTTCTTGACACTCATGAGGCCAAGTAGCACGCACGGTGTTCCGCCAATTCGCTCGAGAGTTGAGAATGTGAACCCGACGAGCTTGCCACCGTCGCGAGCAGATGTGAAGAGAACCCAATCTTCTTTGGCCTTGGACAGAGTTCCGATGTCAAACGCGCCACCCATTGATGCCAATTCATCGAGATCGGCGTCGGTCAGCGCGTTGCAGTCTTGGGTGGCGACTTCGAGTGTCATCGATTTCGTCCGCTCCACATTGGCTCGAGGCCGCGCCCCGTGCGCTGGCCGTAAGAATTACCTAGTCTGCCACCGAAACAGCGATTTCATGAAGGAGAAGGCTGGAATTTGGGCCAAGTGCCCAGCGACAAGGCTTAGAGGGTCACCACGCTGGGACCGAAAGCAACGCGCAGCGGCCCGAGAACCTTGTCAAAATCCACAGCCACCTCGTCTCCGAGCGACATCTCAAGGCCATTTCCGAGATGCAGTACCACGGGACAGTCCCCCGGATGCTCGATGAGAATTTGCCTCAAGGCATCGACGCGCTCTTCGGACAGCCCGTGCGTCGCCAATTGAAGGTGAAGTGCCGTTGGTCGGTCGCGAAGATTCTCGACCAAGTTGATGCGCTGCGCAGACACGCTGACACGATTCTCGTCGCGTCTGTTGAGCCGACCCGTGACTGTGACGATTGCATCGTCTCGTAACAAGTGACCGTAATCAGACAACGCACGCGTGAAGACAGTGATTTCTATTGAAGCCTCGAGATCTTCGAGTACAAACGTCGCCATCTGGTCACCTTTTCGGGTGTATCGACGATTGAGCATCGTCACCACTCCACCGATCACGACCGGGCCATCCTCGCGACCCTGAAGTTCTGCAATTCCGCAATCAACCTTTCGACGAAGGGCTGATTGAACACCCATGAGCGGGTGATCCGAAATGCACAAACCGAGCATCTCTTTTTCGAAACGCAATTGGTCGGACTTGTCGAATTGAAGGTCTGGAATAGGAATGCGCTCGCTCCAACCCCCGTCTTCATCGGTGGACTCTCCGAACAGGCTCATGACTCCACGTTCACGTTCGCGCCTTCGCACGATGGTGGTGTCGACAATCTGTTCAAACACAGTCAAAAGACCGCGCCGTGGATGTCCGAGTTGATCAAAGGCACCCGACTTGATGAGTGACTCAACCGCACGCTTGTTGAGCGCTGGTTCGGGGACGCGCTCGACGAAATCATGGAATGACTCGAAGGTCCCGTTCGCAGCTCTCTCGTTCACGATGAGTTCGACAAGTCCCTCACCTACATTTCGAATGGCAGCGAGGCCAAAGTAAATGGTGCGCTGCCCGTTATCGACGATGGCCACGAAATCGGACTGCGACAAGTTGATGTCGGGATTCAGCACCGAGATATCTGACGCACGCGCATCAGCAAGATGCACTGCGGCTTTCTCATAGTTGCCCTTCACCGAGGTGAGGAGACAAGCGGCGTATTCAACCGGATAGTGCGCCTTCAGGTACGCCGTCTGATACGACACCAACCCGTAGCCATATGCGTGACTCTTGTTGAATGCATAATCGGCGAAACCCTCGATGATGTTGAAGAGTTCAGTTCCGAGCTTCTCGGGGTATCCGGTGTTCACACAACCCGTGACAAATTGCTCGCGTTCCTCGGCCATCAGCTCGCGGATCTTCTTGCCACATGCTTTTCTCAAGTTGTCTGCTTGCGCCAATGAGTAGCCGGCAAATTTTTGAGCCACGCGCATCATACTCTCTTGGTAGACCATGAGGCCGTACGTGTCTGCAAGCAACTCGCGAGCATCATCGTGGAAATACGAGATGGACTTACGACTGTTCTTGAAGTCTGCGTAGTCATTGTGCATGTTTGCACCCATCGGACCTGGGCGATACAACGCAATGACCGCTGCAACGTCGTCGAACGACGTCGGCTTCATGCTGCGTAGCAGGGCCCGCATCGGTGGAGATTCGAGCTGGAATACGCCAATGGTGTCGCCACGCCCCAACAACTCGTATGTCTGTTTGTCGTCGAGCGGCACCGTGTCGATGGTGAAATCAGGATGTCGCGTGGCACGAATCATGGCCACCGTGTCGGTGATGACGTCGAGGTTGCGCAACCCGAGAAAGTCCATTTTCAAGAGACCCAGTTCCTCGACAGCGTGCATCTCATACTGAGTGACGATGGGAGCGTCTTCTGGGGCGCCGTCACCCGTGGGCTTGCGCTGAATAGGGAGATACTCCGTGAGCGGATCGCGCGTGATGACGACAGCCGCAGCGTGGATGCCGTCGCTGCGCTTCAGGCCCTCGAGTTTCGTCGCAATCTCGACGACTTTCTTGACATCGTCATCAGATTCGAACATGTCGCGAAGATCTGATGCAGCGCGATAACCGTCACGATGAGCATCACTTTCTTCGAAGCAGTACCGCAATGGCGTGTCGCGACCCATCACCAGCGGTGGCATGGCCTTTGCAATGCGGTCGCCAACGGCGTAGTCATAGCCGAGCACCCTGGCTGCATCTCGAACAGCGTTTCGAGCCTTGATGGTGGAGAACGTGACAATTTGAGCGACGTGATCGCGGCCGTAGGTGTCGGCGGCGTACCGGATCATGGTGTCGCGATACCGCGAGTCGAAATCCATGTCGATATCTGGCATCGACACACGACTCGGATTGAGGAATCGCTCAAAAAGCAAGTCGTATCTCAAAGGATCGAGATCAGTGATGCGGAGGCAATACGCAACCGCACAGCCCGCAGCCGAGCCACGACCAGGGCCAACCCGAATTCCATTTTCGCGTGCAAACCGGATGAGGTCCCACACGATGAGAAAGTACGAGGCAAAACCCATAGACGTGATGACACCCAGTTCGTAGGTGAGCCGTTCTTGGATGTCTGGAGACAAATTGGTGCCCCATCGTTCGCGGGCACCATCCCATGTGAGTTTTTCGAGGTATTGCGTGTCGGTGGTGAAACCTGTCGGAATGGGAAACTCGGGCAACTTAGGGACATTGAATTCAATGTCGATATTGGCTCTTTCGGCAATCCAAAGTGTGTTGTCACATGCCGACGGAACTTCACTCCACAACTGACGCATCTCTTGTGCGGTCTTCAGATAGTGCTCACACCCGGAGAATTTGAACCGATCTGCGTCACTCATTCGTGATGCGGTCTGCACGCAGAGCAGTGCGTCGTGCGCCTCATGATCTGACCGGCTGACATAGTGCGAGTCGTTTGTGGCGAGCAATGGAGCACCAATTTTGCGAGCGATGTCGATGAGCATCGGATTGGTGCGTTGTTGATCAGGAATGCCGTGGTCTTGAAGCTCAACGAACAGGTTGTCCTTACCGAAGATGTCTTGCAGGCGGGCTGCTTTCTGAAGCGCACCTTTCTCGTCGCCGTTGACGAGCGACTGAAGTACGTGGCCGCCAAGACAGCCAGTGGTGGCAATGAGCCCCTCGTTGTAGGTGGCGAGCAATTCCCAGTCGACTCGCGGTTTGTAGTGGTACCCCTCGAGGAATGCTCTGCTCGCCAATTGGATGAGATTGCGATAACCGACGTTGTTCTCAGCTAACAAAGTGAGGTGGTAATAGAGCTTCTTGCCACCGTCGCCAGAACCTCCGTTGTCGTCGAATCGCCCGCGGCGAGCAATGCGTTCGCTGCGATGGTCATGAGCCATGTACGCCTCGGTGCCGAGGATGGGCTTGATGCCTTGACGTCGACATTCCTTGTAGAACTCGATGACGCCATACATGTTGCCGTGATCGGTGATTCCGAGGGCTGGCTGGCCGTCTGCGACTGCCTTGGCGACTAGTTCTTCGAGTTTCGCCGCGCCGTCGAGCATGGAGTACTCGGTGTGGACGTGGAGGTGAGTGAATGACTCTCCCACCTCTGCCACCTCCCTTGTCTCATGTCGTGCTCACCGCAATGTGTGTCGCCGAAATTAGCAGTCAGGTGTACCAGGTCAGAGGTACGTGCCACCCGGCCCTGTCTGACCCGGACGTTGTGGTGCCTGAATCTGACGCATCTGTTCGAGTTGTTGACGGGCCGCAAGTTGCTGCGCAAACAAAGTGGCCTGAATTCCGTGAAACAACCCTTCCAGCCATCCGACGAGCTGGGCTTTTGCCACTCGCAACTCAGATTCACTCGGCACTTCTCCCTCTCTGAAAGGAAGTGCAAGCATCTTCAGCTCTTGAGCCAAGTCGGGTGACACCGCTTCAGAAATTTCGACAATCGAGCGATCGTAAATTTCTGCGAGACGCTCACGGCTTGGTTCATCAAGCGTCGTGCCTCGAACTTCGTCGAGAAGTTGCTTCACCATTGACCCGATGCGCATGACTTTCGCAGGTTCTGTCACGGATTCAGTTTCAGCTTGGTTTCCGCGCCCATCTGCATCGGGCGAAGCGCTCGCCGTGAATGCGCCAGACATGTTGTTCGGCAGCACTTCAGGGCTGGGGATGTGTTCAGGATTGGCGAGATGTTGGGAGTTGGAGAAATCGCTCACCCCGTCAGTCTGCCAAGCACATCGGCAGTGTTCACATCGAACGGGCGAACTCAGGCCTGGGCTGCGAGAAAAGGCACATACATCTCGTCGGCGGTCAGTGAACCGTGACGACAAACCAGGTCGAATGGGCCGGTATCGGCAGGGTCTTCGAACGACACCGCTGCAGATGCAACAAGCGCAACGTCACCTAGGCGACGTTCAACCTCGGTCGTCACTCGTGGTCCGAGCCATCGTTCTTCTATGACTTGTTGACGGGACACAACCCAAGCGACATCGCCGTACAACTCGCGGCAACGGTCTAAGAGTGCGCCATGTTGGCCACGGTGCGCATGCAGCCAACGAAAACGTCCCTCGCCTGACTGCGCCGCCACCATTGCCATCACAGAGGGGTCGAGCAGAATCGTGTCGTCGCCTACATGCACTTGCCCATGATCGGCAGTTATCAGCAACTGGGAACCAGTTGGCATCGACGAGATGATGCGTGACACCAAGTCATCAGTTGCTTGAATCTCCGCGTCGTAGAACTGACCGAAGCCACGTTCGTGCGCAATCTTGTCGACACCGTCGTAATAGGCATAGACAAAAGACTCTCCTTGTCGGAGAAGATCTCCGACCACTACCGGAATGCTTGATGCCGCTCGCCAACCCTCATGGCGCACGCCACGAAGGTGGGCTTCGGTGAATCCGGTGGACTCGAACTCGGCGCGGCTTACGACAGGGATTCGCTCGCCCATGAATGGCGGACACGGTTGAACCATGTGGGGTGGATACCGGCGCCGACAGTCTCCCGACTCATTGCCCCATCGCAGCGTGTTCATCACCGAGTCACCCATGTGCATGCGATAGCCAACGACGCCATGCTCTCCGGGTGTCAAACCCGTCGTAATCGATGTCAACGCAGTCGCCGTGGTGCTCGGTGCAGTTGACGTCAACCGTGATGCCGACATGGCAGCCAATGTGGGCGCGAGATGACGTCGCGCTTCAAGTTGATTCCAGCCGAGACCATCAAGCACGAGCAGCACCGTGGGTTGCTCCCGTACGACATTGCCCGGCATCCATGACAGATCCCCAGAGCCTCCAGGTCTCAACCCACCCAACAGCGCAGGAATCACAGAGGAGAGACAGCCGTCCCCGTATGCGGGCAGGACCAGAGACGGGTTCGACATAGGAGAACACCTACGATAAACCCGTGCGAGTTTCCACCCGCGGCGACTATGCGTGCAGGGCACTACTTTCCCTCGCACTTCATCAAGACGAGGCTGGCCCGACCTCGGTCCGCGACATCGCCGAGCGAACTGCGCTACCCCAGCCGTACCTCGAGCAGATTCTTCTTGCGTTGAAAGGCGCCGGGCTCGTGAAGTCGAAGCGCGGCGTCGGTGGGGGTTACGTACTCGCCAAAGCCCCCGATGAGATCAGGCTCTCTGAGATCATCTCCGCTGTCGACGGACCAATCACGCTCGGCGATTTTGGTCAGCCGCACCAAGACGGAGCATGTGACCACGATGGACAGTGCGTGCTGTTGGCCATTTGGGACTTGGCCGGCCGTCACATGCGTGAACACCTGGGCGCGTACACCCTTGCCGCAATAGCCGACATCGCCCGTGGTAAGTCACAGTGGCCGACGTACGACCACGACCACATCCATTAGCGAAGAGCAACGTTTCGTTAAGAACAACATGCGATCACGTCAGCCATGTCTTTTGGAATGGGTGTCTCGAATGCCATGAACTCACCAGTTGACGGGTGAACAAAGCCGAGGCGACGAGCGTGCAGCATCGGCCGAGGTGCCGGCAGCGAAGAGCGAGAACCGCCATAGGTTGCGTCCCCGACAACAGGGTGCGAGACAGCAGCCAGGTGCACCCTGATCTGGTGAGTGCGGCCAGTTTCAAGATTGCATTTCACCAGCGATAGCGCTGCAGGATCAGCGAAGCTCTGCAATACCTCAATGTGGGTTCGTGCCATCTTGCCGTCGTGTACTACCGCCATACGCATTGGGTCGCGGTGATCTCGTCCAAGTGGCGCATCGATGGTGCTGGTGGCTGAATCGAAGTGACCCCACGCGAGGGCGACGTACTCACGTTCCACGCTGCGCTCTGCCAACTGGGCAACAAGGTGCTCGTACGCAAGTCCGGATCGCGCCACCATGAGAAGGCCGCTCGTACCTGCATCGAGGCGGTGGACAACTCCGGGACGAATTGGTTCGCCAACATCACTGATCTCGGGAAACCTCGCGAGAAGCGCATTCACCAATGTTCCACCTTGATGTCCAGCTGCCGGATGAACCACCATGCCTGCGGACTTGTTGACCACGATGACGTCATCGTCGGCATGGACGATGTCGACATCAAGCGAGGCATCAGGCTGTGGGAGTAGTGGCGCGGGCAGGAAAGAATCGTCTACGCGCACAAGTTGACCTTTGGTCAATCGTTGTTTTCCGACGTGAGTTGGCGCTGCATCGACGGTGACACCGCCACCTTCAATGATGCTTGCAGCATCCGATCGAGACACGTCAAGCATGAGTGCAACGATGCGATCGAGCCGCTCGCCGTCCAACGCACTTGGAATGGCTTCCTCAATGATCATGCTGGCGCTCCGCCTGATGTTGATTCGCGTGGCGCACGCCATGCACCGATGACGAGAATTGCCCCGCCAATGGTGATGCCCATGTCTGCGATATTGAAGACCGGCCACCACTGAAGATCGATGAAATCAACCACAGAGCCATGCAGCCATCCGTCGCCTCGAAACAGTCGGTCAATCACATTGCCCGCCGCCCCGCCGAGAATTGCTGCGGCTGCGAACGAACCGGACCGCGTGTCTGCCTGTCTCGCGACGTATGCAAGAACAACGATTGCTACGAGTGCAACGACACCAATGACAGGACCGAGGCCATCAGCCTGCGAGAAGGCCATTCCACTGTTGAAGCCAAGTTTGAACCGGAGGGTCCACACAAGGTCAATCGTCTTGCCATCAACGAGATGATTGACGGCCCAATGTTTGGTGACCTGATCGGCCAACACCACGAGTGCGGATAGCCACAGTGTCGACCACCGACGTCTATCGGCGACCAAGTCCACCCGCGCGCTCGGTGACCAACTCCGTCGCCCATGGTAGGGCCTTCAATCGCTCTTTCGGAATGGGGAATCCGGACACGACCGAGTACCCGTATTCACCACGACCCATGCGCTCGATAGCAGCATCAATCTCTGACACCGTTTGACGTGCTTGCGCAGACAACACCTGGTCTCGCTCGCGCTCGACCACCATCGTGTCGCCTTCGCCGCCTTCATCGTCGAATTGCACATCGCCCATCTCGGCGTCGGCAATAAGGGCATTTGCTTCGTCTTCAAGTCGATCGGCCTGACCTAGCAACTTCGCACGTTCGATGCGAAGCGCATCACGCTGTGCGAAGAGGAACTTCAAATCGAATTCCTTCGTTGAGGTGATCCCGTCCTCAGACGGTCCCTTCACGATGATGAACTTCTTTGCTTCAGCCCTCTTCTTTGCTTCAGCTTCTGCCTTCAGTCGAGCTTTCTCTGCTTCAGCAGCAGCCTTAGCCGCGGCTTTGGCTGCAGCAGCTTCTTCGCGAATCCGAGCCTTCTCCGCTTCAGCAGCTGCCTTCGTAGCAGCACGTTCCGCTGCTTCGGCTGCGCGTTGCTTGTCGCGTTCGGCCTTTTCTTTCAGGCGAGCTTTTTCTGCTTCAGCCCGCGCCTTGAGACGCGCCTTCTCGGCCGCCTGACGTTCACGTTCCTTCGCTTTGGCCTGAGCCTCTTTCTCTCGAGCCGCCTGCTTGCGTTGACGATCAGCTTCCGCCTTGAGTCGGGCCTTTTCGCGAGCAATGTCCGCCTTCTTTTTTGCTTCAGCTTTCTTTGCAGCAGCGCGCTTGGCCAGCTCGGCTTTCTTTAGTGCGTCAGCCTTCTTCTTGGCCGCAACTTTCTTCGCTAGTTCAGCTTTCTTCTTCGCTGCGGCCTTTTGAGCAGCCACTTTCTTGGCGAGATCAGCCTTCTTCTTTGCTGCGACCTTCTTTGCTGCGACCTTCTTTGCTGCGACCTTCTTTGCTGCGACCTTCTTTGCTGCGACCTTCTTTGCTGCGACCTTCTTTGCTGCGACCTTCTTCACAGCCGCCGCCTTTTTGACGGCTGCAGCATTCTTCTTTGCCGGCTTCTTTGCGGTTGACTTTGAAGCCTTTTTCACTTGCTTCTTGGCCGGCCGCTTGGCTGACTTCTTGACGGGCTTCTTGGCCGACTTCTTCGCTGTAGAGGTGGACTTCTTCTTGGCTGCCATGGTGGTCTCCCGGGTGAGCGAGGGTCAAAACGACGAACGCTTTCTTGGGTCGGGCAGGCTAGCCGCTCTAGCCGAGAGTCAGCGGACTCACGTTCAGAACACCCAAATGTCCTACCCCAGAGGGGCACCAACGGACCTCTGTCGCCAAGGCGTACTCAGCGAACTGCGGCCACTTTCAGGCCGATCTCTGCACCCTCAATAGTTGTATCGCGGTCAATCTGTTCATCCCATTGAAGAGTGGTCGCGAGAGTCTCAGAGCACATCATGTCGACAAATGGCACAAGCCGACCTCGCAGTTCGGCTGACGTACCGAGAGTGAGAGAAATGCGGTCGGTGACATCGAGCTGCGCATCGCGGCGTGCTTGCTGCACTGCACGAATGATGTCACGAGCCTGACCCTCAGCTTCGAGCTCTGGCGTCAAGTCAATGTCGAGCAACACCACGCCACTGCCATCATCGAGCGCAGCACTTGCTGTCGACGAATCAGCGACAAGCCGCAGACTGTATTCACCGGGTTGCAAACGCTCACCAGCAACGACAATCTCGTCCCCCTCGCGGGTCCATTCGCCTTTCTTGACGGCACCAATGACTTGTTGGGTCTTCTTGCCGAGTCGGGGCCCCACCGACGCCGGGACTACCTGCAACTCATGCCTTGCCACTGCTGCCACGTCTGCAGACAGTGACACCTCTTTCACATTGACCTCATCAGAGATGATGTCAATGTATGCGGACAGGTTCGACGAGTCTGTTGACGCAACCGTGAGACGACTAAGGGGCTGGCGCACACGTCGGTCATGCGCCTTGCGAACCGACAACGCCGCAGAACAGACCGCGCGCACCAAATCCATCGAGGCCACAAGCTGCTCGTCATTTGGCAACGACTCAACGTTTGGCCAATCAGCGAGGTGAACACTTCCCTCTCCTCCGACGAGACCTGAGTTGATCTCATCTGACACGAGCGGAAGAAGTGGCGCGGCAAGTCGAACCACCACTGACAGCACGCTGTGCAATGTGTCGACAGCATCCCGGTCACCCGACCAGAAGCGGTCGCGACTACGTCTGATGTACCAATTTGTGAGCACATCAAGGAAAGTGCGCATTCGTTGACATGCGTCAAAGAGGTCGTAGTTGTCGAGAGCGTGTGTCATGTCGTGCACCAACACACGCAACTTTGCCGCCACGTAACGATCAAGAACATGGGTGCTGTCGAACCGATACTCGCCGGTCATTCCTTCGGCGTTCGCATACAGCGAAAGGAAGTACCACGAATTCCACAATGGAAGCAGTACTTGCCGCACTGTTTCGCGGATGCCTTGCTCAGTGACAGAAAAATCAGCACCGCGAAGAATCGAGGACGACAGAAGGTACCAACGCATCGCATCGGAGCCGTAGGTGTCGAAGATTCCCATGGGGTCTGGGTAATTGCGCAAGCTCTTCGACATCTTCTGACCGTCATCGCCGAGCACGATTCCGTGACTGACGCAGGTGGAAAATGCCGGGCGATCGAACAGCGCCGTGGCGAGGACATGCAGCGTGTAGAACCAGCCGCGCGTTTGACCGATGTATTCGACGATGAAGTCACCTGGGTAATGACTCTCAAACCACTCACTATTTTCGAACGGATAATGAACCTGAGCAAAAGGCATCGACCCGCTCTCGAACCAGCAATCAAGAACTTCTGGCACCCGTCGCATCTTGGACTTCCCAGTCGGGTCATCGGGGTTATCGCGAACGAGATCATCGATAGATGGTCGGTGTAGGTCGTCAACTTTCACACCGAAGTCACGCTCGAGCTCGGCAATGCTTCCGTAGACGTCGATACGGGGATATTGCGGATCGTCGCTCTTCCACACCGGGATAGGCGATCCCCAGAATCGATTTCGACTGATTGACCAATCGCGCGCATTCGCGAGCCACTTGCCGAAACTTCCCTCTTTGATGTGTTCTGGCACCCAACGAATCTGTTGGTTCAGTTCGACCATGCGATCTTTGAATGCGGTCACCTGCACAAACCACGAGGAGATTGCTCGATACACAAGTGGCTGCGCGCATCGCCAGCAATGTGGGTACGGGTGGTCGTATGAATCGTGACGGACGACGACACCTCGTTCTTTCAAGTGACGGATGATGTCGGAATTTGCATCGAAGACGTGCCGTCCAGCCCACGGTGCGATGTCTGATGTGTAGCAACCGTGCTCGTCCATCGGGCACAATGTCGGAATACCTGCCGCGTTACACGCAAGTTGGTCATCCTCGCCAAATCCGGGCGCCATGTGCACGACACCTGTTCCGTCTTCGGTGGTGACAAAGTCAGCAGCCAAAACCTGGAATGCATTTTCTGTGCCAGCGAAGTAGTCGAACAGCGGCGTGTATGTGCGCCCAACAAGATCACGACCCGGCACAGTGCCGACAACTTCCATCTCAGCGAATTCTTTTTCATAGGCGCCGCGACGCGCATCGGCCACGATGTATTTCTGCCCTGATGTATCGGCGAGAACTGCGTAGTCGATGTCTGGTCCCACAGCCAACGCCAAGTTGGAAGGAAGGGTCCACGGAGTTGTCGTCCACGCAAGAATGCGCTCGCCAGTGTCGAGTGTGAACCACACAGTGAGAGCCGGGTCCTGACGTTCGCGATACACGTCGTCCATGCGCGTTTCAGTGTTCGACAACGGAGTCTCACAGCGCCAGCAATATGCGAGAACTCGAAAACCTTCGTAGACGAAACCTTTGTCCCAGAGCGTCTTGAATGCCCACATGACGCTCTCCATGTACGACACGTCGAGCGTTTTGTAGTCGTTCTCAAAATCGACCCATCGGGCCTGTCGCGTTACATAGCGCTGCCATTCGTCGGTGTAGCGCAACACGCTCGTTCGACATGCGTCGTTGAAACGGGCGATGCCATAGTCGGTGATTTCTGGGTGCCCGGAGATTCCGAGTTCTTTTTCTGCTTCAACCTCGGCTGGAAGTCCATGACAATCCCAACCAAAGCGACGCTCGACTTTTCGTCCCCGCATCGTTTGGTATCGAGGAACAGCATCTTTCACAAAGCCCGTGAGGAGGTGTCCGTAGTGAGGTAACCCATTCGCAAACGGTGGTCCGTCATAGAACACGAATTCATTTGCGCCACCGTCACCTGCATCTCGCGCCTGGATACTTGTGGCGAAGGTCCCCTCGCGTTCCCAGCGAGCTAGGACGGCTTGTTCGAGCGCAGGAAAGTTCGGCTGCGGGTCGACGTGGGGGTAGGTCACGGCGTGAAAGCGTAGAGCCGCGACGGGCTCAGCACCCCAGAAGGATGCGTGAAAGTAGTTGCACCCCGATGAGCACAACGAGTGGCGTCAGATCAAAAGGCCCCATGTTGGGCATCACTCGTCGCACCGGTGCAAACACCGGCTCGGTAATGCGAATCAAAAATCCCGCGACGCCAGCCATTGGTCCACGAGGATCCAATGGGAACCACGACAGAATCGCGCGTCCGATGATGGCAAGGACATACAAGTCCACCAAAGAGCACAAAAGGTTCATGAATACGTCGCGATCAGTGGCGATCGGAGGAATAGGAGGTGGGCTTCAGCAAGTACACACCGCTGCCGACTTTCTCCATCGTTCCACCAAGTCCGTAACACAGTCCGCTTGCGAAGTCGATGATGCGTCGTGACATTTCACGATCGGCACCTTCGAGGTTCACGATGACGGGTTGACCTTCTTTGAAATGGTCTGCGACTTCTTGAGCTTGGTTGAACTGACGTGGGCGCACCGTCACAGGTTCGGCTCCGGCTGCAGGCACGGCGCGCACTGTTGACGTTCTGGGAGCACCAACGGGACGCACCTGAAGTCCTGAATCATCCGGACGACGTATCGGCATGCTGTCGTCACGCATGGGACGCGGCGCCGGACGACTGATGTCGTCGACGTACTCGGGCGCATAACCCCGACCACGACCACCAGTGGGGTCGAAGCCCCCACGACCGCGCAGCGGACGCTCATACTCCTGCGACAAGTCGTAGTCGTCGTAGGTGTCGTCTCCCGTCAGTCCGAGATATTCCATTGCTCGTCGCCACATCGACATGACTACAGGGTAACGCACCCTCTTGCTCGAATGGCGGAGTGTGGTCGTGGGCTGCAGGCCTCGGCCATGCGCGAAGGTGTCAACCGCGCGAGCCGAAGATTGCGCTTCCGATACGCACCATCGTCGACCCCAATGCTGTCGCTCTCTCGTAATCGCCTGTCATACCCATCGAGCATTCCGACAGCCCGTGTCGGTCGACCAACGACCGCAACAATCGAAAGGCCGATTCGGTTTTCGCTGGGTCGCCGTCTGTCGGCCCGACCGTCATCAAGCCAAGCACCTCACAGTCCGCGGCGACCGCCGCAGCACGAAGATCATCTAGGTCGGCGGGGTCACATCCGGACTTTCCCTGCTCGCCAGTGGTGTTGACCTGAAGCAATACTCGCGGACGAGCAAGAGTCGGGTCGGTGTCACGCCGGGCGCGATATCGCACACCGAACTCAGCGAGAAGGCTGCTGCGGTCGATTGATTGCCAGATGTCGACATGCGACATGAGCGACTTCACCTTGTTGGACTGAAGCCCACCAATGAAGTGCACTGGCGCCAAATCGCCGCGGCCCTCTCCGACTTTTGAGATCAACTCTTGTGCGTAATTTTCGCCCAGTCCGTCCACGCCAGCACGTGTGGCAATTTCCATCGCGACACGAGGCCACGTTTTTGTGACGGCTATGAGCCCCACATGGTGCGATGAGAGTTCATCAAGACGTGAACGAACACGTGAGATGTTCTCTGCCACCTCTTGCGGTGCGAGCATCGCTTTGAGTAGCCGAAATTGTCAGCGGGCTACTTGAGGAATGACGGAACGTCGAATCCGTCATCGTCGTCGTCAAGAGGATCTCCGTCAAGATCAGCAAAGATGTCACGCGCGCTCGACGGACGAGTGTCCGCACCGGTGGATGCCCGACGTGCGCCGATTCCCGGACCGGCATCCCAACGTTCGAATCCGGCAGCGATGACAGTGACCTTGATTTCATCACCCATCTCGTCGTCGATGACGGTACCGAAGATGATGTTTGCATCTTGATGCGCCACTCCATGCACGACTTCGGCAGCCGCATTGACCTCGAAGAGTCCCATGCTTGATGGGCCAGTGATGTTCAAAAGGATGCCCTTTGCCCCATCAATTGCGGCCTCAAGCATCGGGCTCGAGATAGCAGTCTTGGCAGCGACAGAGGCGCGATTGTCGCCACTGGCGACTCCGATTCCCATGAGAGCCGAGCCGGCATTCGACAGAATCATCTTGACATCGGCGAAGTCGGTGTTGATGAGACCTGGTGTGGTGATCAATCCGGTGATGCCCGCGACGCCTTGCAACAACACTTCGTCAGCCATCTTGAAGGCATTGACCAGTGACGTCTTGTCATTGGCAACTGTCAACAATCGATCATTCGGGATGACGATGAGCGTGTCGACTTTTTCCTTCAGACGTTGAATGCCGTTGTCAGCTTGCACCGCACGACGACGGCCTTCGAAAGCAAACGGACGAGTGACAACACCAATGGTGAGGGCTCCAAGTGAACGTGCGATCTCAGCGATCACTGGCGCTGCACCAGTTCCGGTGCCACCACCTTCACCAGCCGTGATGAACACCATGTCCGCGCCATGGACAAGTTCTTCAATCTCGTCACGGTGAGCTTCAGCTGCGGCACGGCCGACATCAGGATCTGACCCGGCGCCGAGTCCACGGGTGAGCTCACGGCCGATGTCGAGCTTCACGTCGGCATCACTCATTAGCAATGCCTGCGCATCAGTGTTGACTGCGACGAACTCAACTCCGCGCAAACCGGCGTCGATCATGCGGTTGACAGCGTTCACGCCGCCGCCTCCGACGCCGATCACTTTTATGACGGCCAAATAGTTCTGTGGTGCTCCGGCCATCGGCCCCTACCTCCAAGTAGCTCGGTGGTGTCACGCGAGTGGGTCAATGCTTACACAAGACGCAACAGAAGTGTGGAAATTCGACCTCTGTGGAACCTTCCACAGGCTGATTTCTACGGACTTTTCTCGAATTGGCTACCGAGATTGGACTGTGACGTCACCCGTAGACACGTCGATTGCGGCCAGATTCGCCGGGTCTTGTCGTCGTAACAACACCACGACAGCCACCAACTTGTCCTGCAAATCGGTGGGCTGGCCGAATCGGATGAGCGTTCCGCTCTTCAAAGTCAAGGTGATCTCCCCCGTACCGGTGATGCCGACATCACGCACTTTGAGCTTGATCTCTGCAGGCAATGCTGCCACCAGCTGAGCGATGGCTCGATAGACCTGATCGGCCTTCACGCCCGGTTCGACATTCGGACCTGTTCCTACGATTTGCAGGTACCCGGTAGGCCACCCGTCGAGCACCGTGATGACCACCCCGTCGGCGTCGATGACACGAGCTTTGTTGTCAGAACCGACGAACCACACCACAGGCGTGCGTTCGTCAATTTCGATGATGGCGGATGAAGGAAAGTGAGTTTCGACTCTCACGTCCTCCACCCATGGGTCCTCGCGCAGAATTCCCTCGACCCGGTCGACATCAGCAGAAAACACCGACACGCCTTTCAGTGCATCTGTCGCCTTCTTCACGGTGTCGCTGTCGACATAGACACGACCATCAACAGTGATGTCTCGCACCGAGAACAACGGCGAGGCGAGCACCACTACAACGAGGACGAATGCCCCGATGGCGATGCCGGCGGCATATACCCACCGAACTTGACGACGTTGCTCGCGACGGCGAATCTTCTCGCGTCGTTCTTCGAAGCGTGGGTCTGGTTGATCGTCATCAACGATGACGATGCGGCCGACTTGATCGGCATCCACCAGCACTGTGGAACCGTGATACTCATCATCAATGATCACCACTGATTCATCAGACGATGCACCCATCTCTGCGGATGTGACGTGAACCGTCTTGCTCGTCTCTTGCGGCGACTCCTCCAGCGTCGTTCCTTCACCGTCACTTCCGCTGTCGGACGGCCCTGGTGGGACCTGGTCGACTCCGAGCAGGCTCGACAATTCACCGAGAACGTCAGCCGGCACCTCGGTGACAGCGGTCTCATCGATTGGCGGCTCGATGGGGGTCTCGTCGCGACTCATAAATGTCGCAACAGTCTTGCCCGTGCTTCGTCGTCTGCACCGTCATCAACCGAATACGACCTGTGACTTGAGAACTCTGCAACGACATCTTCATCGAAGCCCAAGAGTCGAATTTCGCTCCGCAACAGAATTCCAGTCGACGCACTCACCTGCTGCTGAACATGTCGCATCACGGCGAGCACATCATCTGCTGACCCACCTTGATCTGACTGCACGAAGTTTGCATGCCGTTCAGAAACGTGGGCGGTGCCACAACGCCAGCCACGTAAACCGAGCGAATCGATGAGTGCCCCCGCCGAACCATCACCCTCGGAAGGGTTGACGAACACCGAACCAGCGTTCTGTCCACCAGGCTGATGCTCACGTCGCCAGGCAACAATCTCCGACAGCGCACTTTCGCAGTCGTGTTCAGTCGCAGATGCCGATTGCAACGACACCCGCACTCGGCTCACGACATGCGCATCGTCGAGTGCAGAGTGTCGAAAACGAAACCCAATGTCGGACGCCGGCACCCAGGACCTGTGACCAGTGGTGACATCCACGATTTCAATCTCAACGACAGACGACGCCATGTCAGATCCATGTCCACCTGCATTCATGCGAACAGCGCCGCCCATCGTTCCGGGGACACCAACCATCCATTCCGCACCACACCAGCCGTCCGCAACGGTGCGCCGAGCAAACACAGGCAGTTTCATTGCACTGTCGACCGTCGCGACGCACGAGCCACCATCCACTTGGTAATCGATTGCGTCGCCTGCCATCACGCCCGTTGTGTCGGGTAAGCGGAGAACTATTCCGTCAAATCCCCGGTCGCTCACCAATGTGTTACTTCCATTTCCCAAGGCGTAAAACGGAACTGACGGCGGCACCTGGCCAGCGAATTCACGCACTTCCTCCATATTTCGGGGTGTCACCACAAGGCGAGCTCTTCCACCGACTCGATAGGTCGTGAGTTTTCCAACTTGACCATTGAACTCGGCGCTGATTGATCGTGCGTCGCACCACTTCTTCACTGCACTCACACCAAGTTCGATGATTGCCTCACGGGGGAAGGACTCGATGTCACCACAACCCATACTCACCACGACATCACCGGAACGCAGCTGCTCTGCGACCGCACGCGGCAACTCTCGTCGATCAGCTACGTACAACACATTGCCAGAAGCGTGATGCGGGCTGACTGCTTCGGCGACAAGCTGACCCGTCACCCCAGGAATTGGTGTGGTGCCAGATGCGTAGATGTCCGTGATGATCACCAGATCAGCTGCAGAAAAACATGTTCCAAATTCTTTCGCCATTGCGGCAATACGGTGATAGCGGTTCGGCTGGAACACTGCGACAAGGCGTCCTCGATTGGTATAACGCTGTGCTGCGGCCTTCAGCACTGCGTGAATCTCAGTGGGGACATGGGCGTAATCATCGACGAAGGTGACCCCCGACATCGACCCGCATTCCACGAATCGTCGATCTACACCACCAAAACTGGCGAGAGATGCTGCGGCATCGCTCATCGACACGCCGACGGATGTTGCCAGTGCAATTGCACCGGCGGCATTGAGTGCGTTGTGTTCACCGAACAAAGGAATATTCACGTCGAGAGTTGTCGCAGCAGTCGTCAATCTGAATGACGTACCAGCGTAAGTGACGGAGATATCAGACACCCTGAAGTCCGCACTGTCGTTCGTGCCGTACGTAATGACCCCACGATCAACGGCCTTGATTGCCGAGAGTTGACGAATATTCACATCATCTATGCACACCACGACCGGTCCTTTGACTCGCTGCAAGAACCGATCGAAGGAATCGATGAGGCCTTCAAGAGATCCGAAGTGATCGAGATGATCGATGTCGATGTTCGTGAGAATGACCCCCGAAAGTGGAAGTTTGTCGTGAGTTCCATCGCTCTCATCTGCCTCGACGATGAGAATGTCTCCCCCCGTCCACTGCGCACCACGACCCGTGTCGCCAACTTCGGCTCCAATCACATAGGAAGGGGCTCGACCTGCGTCATCAAGAATGCGCAAGAGAAGTGCCGAAGTCGTGGTCTTGCCGTGAGTGCCAGCCACACCCACACTGCGGGCCTTGGCACAAATTCGACCGAGCATGTCTCCGCGATGAATCACCTCGATGCCCGCTCGTCGTGCGCTGACAAGTTCGATGTTGTCTTGCGGAATTGCAGTCGAGTACACGACCGTGTCGACATCTTCGACGTGCGATTCGCTGTGACCAATATGAACCCGCACGCCCGCGGCCTCGAGCTGGTCCATGGTGTGAGACCGTCGTAGGTCCGATCCGCTCACACGATGACCCATCTCTGCGAGCACAGTGGCGACCGCACTCATGCCAGGTCCGCCGACGCCGACCACGTGGATGCGTTGAACGGGCTGCTTGTCAAGAGCGTCGCCATCTTCTGCGGGCTCCAGCGATGTTCGGTGTTGGGCGACATCGTTAATGAATTGCACCAGCCCGTCACTACGAGACGCCTCTCCCAACATGCGTGCCCGTTCCGACATCGCTTGTCGAGCTTGGTCGTCACCAAGCAAGTGCGTGATGCGATTAAAGAGGACATCGGTTGTCAACTGCTCTTCTTCGATCAATTCCGCAGCCGATGAATCAGCAAGCCAGCGGGCGTTCAGACGCTGATGATCTTCTGCTGCGGCCGGCCACGGCACGAGCACTGAAGGAACGCCGACTGCAGCAATCTCAGCAACGGTGCTTGCACCGGCGCGCGCCACCAACAGGTCACTTGCCGCATAGACCTCGGCAATTCGTGGTTCGTAGCCAATAGTGCGATACCACACCCCGGCTTGCACAGTTTCCTCACCCTCATTTTCGACAAAGCGATCTCCGCACAGGTGCAAGATTCCAATCGGTCGCCCACCGATTGTGTGTGCTTGTTCACGACATCTCTCGACGAATGCTCGACATGCGAAGTTCAATGCCGCAGAACCGAGAGATCCTCCCATGACAGTGACGAGCATGATGTCTGCTGGAACACCGAGGATCGTGCGAGCCTCTTCGCGGCGCGAAGCAACATCGATTGTCCGCACATGCCGACGCACAGGAGCCCCCGTGTGATGCACACGGGGTAGCTCTGAGTCTGGGAATGCCACGGCGCTACCGACCGCATGTCGGGCCTGCCGTCTGGTTGCGAGACCAGGTGTGCGGTCGTAACTGACACACACCAATGGCACTCCTTGCGACACTGCCGCTCTTGCCATCGGTTCACTCGCATACCCACCCACGGACACCACGACTTGTGGTTGCCACCTGCGCAGCAGTCGACGAGCCAGACGAGTGGAGTTCCAGAGACGCCAGACCAAAGCGAGATTGTCACGAATCGCTCCCAGAGACATGCTGCGGCGCAGTCCGGACACCGGCAAAAAGACTGCTTCGTATGGGGTGTCACCCAGAAGTCGGGCATCAATTCCACGCCGACAGCCGACGAAGCGGAGTCGTTCGACACTCATGCCGGAATCCTCGAGAGCTTCCAGAACAGCGATGGCAGGCAACACATGGCCGCTCGTGCCACCACCTGTGACGACTGCATACACGTCGGCATGCGCATCGGTGTGCAACCGAGAAGCTCGTTCGCCGGTCGACTTCATGACCACTTGTTTAGTGGATGCATGTCAGCGAGATGGCTCTCCCCGCCTACTTCATGTTGCGAGCGACGTTCAACAGCAGGCCAGCTGCCGCCATCGACACCATGAGTGAGGATCCGCCATAAGAAATGAAGGGCAAAGTGAGGCCTGTCATCGGGAGCGAACCGGTCACGCCGCCAATGTTCACGATTGCTTGAACACCGAACCATGCTGTCACGCCACCTGCAAGCAATGCGCCGTACATGTCTCGAGCGCCGAGTGCTGTCTGAACACCGAGATACACGAGAGCGATGAAACCGCCGAGCACGAGGACTGTTCCAACTAGTCCCAACTCTTCAGCGATGATCGCGAAGATGAAGTCACTGTGCGACAGCGGTACGTATCCCCACTTGCCAGTACCTGAGCCGATGCCAACACCTGTCGGTCCACCATTGGCGATGCTGAGAAGCGACTGATACACCTGGTATCCGCGGTATCCCTTGGTTCCTTCGAGGTCAAGAAACGATGTGAAACGAGCGCGCGCCGTGGTGCTGGTGGCGATGACAAACAACGCGCCCGCCGCAACGACTCCGCACACGTACGCCAGATGGCGCTTCGGAAGTCCGGCGATGAAACACATGAGAACGAGAATGCCGCCGAAGATGGTGGCCGAACCGATGTCTTTCTGTGCCAGGCACATGAGAGATGCGCCGCCGATGATGACCGCTACAGGAATCAAGGTGTCTTTTGCGAATTCGACTCGACGGTGTCGTTTTGCTAGCAAGTCAGCGCAGTACAACACGATTGCGAGTTTTAGGAACTCTGACGGCTGGAATCGGATGAAACCCCAGCCGACCCATGCGCGAGCACCGTTGACTTCCTTGCCAAAGAACGGCACGAACACCAAGAGGTTCAAACCGAAGGCGACGGCAAGTGAGATATTCACCAGTCCACGCCAGATGTAATACGGCATGCGATACATGCCGACGCCGGTTACCAGCCCAAAGAAGGCCCACATGAGTTGCTTCTGGAAGAAGTACCACGCTGAACTTCCGTCTTTCACCAGCGTCACTGATGACGATGAGAACACCATCACAAGTCCGAGCAATGTCAGCATCGTGACGACCACGAGGATTCCGTAGAACACAAACGTCGGAGGCTTCTCTGCGATCTTTCGCTTTTGCGCCAGACCTGTGCGCTGCAATGTCCGGAGTCTGCGCTCTGCGATGCTGAGTGCCGGGGCAGGTAGATGGGTGCTCGTCATTGGATCCCTCCACGAGTGGTCATAACTTGGTCGTTCGAATTTGCGAAGTGCTTGTTCACGCGGGCCACGAAGTCATCACCGCGTTGCTTGTAGTTCCCATACCAGTCGTAGCTCGTGCAGCCAGGCGAAAGAAGTACAGCGACTCCTGGGACGGCCAATCCAGCTGCTGCAGCAACCGCTTCTTCCATCGAGTCCGCACGCAGAACGGTGCACACGCCGGTGAACGCATCGACGATGTCTTGTTGCGCGCTACCAATGGCCACGACACCGTGCATGCGATGCGGTTCGCTCGCAAGCTGCGAGAGGTCAAGGTCTTTGTTTTTTCCGCCAGCGATGAGTACAACGCGATTGAAAGCACGAATTGCGGTGAGAGCCGCATGCGGACTTGTCGCTTTCGAGTCATCAAACCAACCAGAACCGGCAAAGTCGCCAACATGGTCAATGCGATGAGACGCAGGCTGAAAGGTGGCCAAGGCACCTTCGACGTGACTGGCAGATACCAAACCGCACTCCATCACTGCTGCGGATGCTGCAAGTGAATTTGTTATGTCGTGTGGCATTGTGCGCCACATTGATGCAACAGAAGCAATTGGACCTTCGGGGCCGACAAGACTTCCCGCTTCCACTCGATAGTCGCCGTCATTCAATCCGAACGTACGAACATGGTGATCGCGCGACCGTGCGTAGCCCTCGATGAGCGTGTCACCGCATGGCACGACTGCAACATCACTTGCTCGGTCGTGACTCCAGAGACGAGCCTTCGTCGCCGTGTAAGCCTCGAATGATCCGTGCCAATCGAGATGGTCAGGTGCAATGTTCAACCAAATCGATGCATCTGCACGAAAACTCTGTGTAAAGGCGAGCCGAAAACTTGAACACTCGACCACAAATGCATCAACGTCGTCATTGACTGCCGCAATGAACGGCACATCGGTGTTGCCGACTTCGGCGCAATTCTTCCCTGCCGCTCTGATGAGTGCAGCCACCAACATCGTTGTAGTCGTCTTGCCATCGGTTCCCGTGACCGCCACGATTGGTCGGGGACCATGTGGACGGGCCTGCTCCCACTCGTATGCGATGTCAATCTCGCTACGAACGATGATTCCGCGTCGATGCGCCTCGACAATCACCGGATGAGTCGGAGCAATGCCAGGTGCGGGCACCAGTACGTCAGAGCCTCGAAGCACAGACTCGATACCGCGGGCATCATCTGCTGAGTTCAGTGGCGAGTCGATGGCATCTGCCAACGCCAACATGTCGTCTGTGATGTTGTCGTCCCCGAGCCGCACTCCAACTCCACGCTCAGCAAAAGCCTTGGCGGTAGCCACACCAGCGACACCAAGCCCATACACGGTCACCGTTTTCATCGACCAACTTCCAGCGCACTCATGTTGGTGAAATCTGCAATGAACAATCCGACAGCTGCAGCCACACAAATTCCGGAGATGATCCAGAAACGAATGATCACGGTGGTCTCTGGCCAACCAAGAAGTTCGAAATGGTGATGCATCGGCGTCATGCGGAAGAACCGTCGCGTGCGTCCTGACGCTTTGAAGATGGTCATCTGAATCGCAACCGAACCAGCTTCCATGACATTCAAGCCACAAATGAGCACGAGCAACAGGTGCGTGTTCGTTGTGACCGCGAGCAACCCAAGTGCAGCTCCGAGACCGAGAGCTCCGACATCACCCATGAAGATGCGAGCAGGGGCTGCATTCCACCAGAGGAATCCACCGCAAGCACCAGCGAAGGCGATGGAGAACACCGCAAGGTCAAGTGGGTTGACCAAGTGATACAGATCCGGGTTACGGAAAGCCCAGTACGCGATCACCGTGAACGCAAGAAAGCCGAACGTTGCCGAACCAGCAGCAAGACCATCAAGGCCGTCGGTGACGTTCACCGCATTCGTCGTGGCCCACACCATGAGCGAGGTCCACACCACCCACAGTGCGGCCGGTAATTCGATTCCCGGGAAGTCAAAACGGGTGAACGACAACGTCTCAGAAACGTTCGTGGCGAGCACGAGCCACGTCATCGTGAGCACGACGAGCCCGAAAGTGATGTATCCCTTGCGCTTCCAGAAGATTCCGCGATTGTGCGCCTTTCGCACCTTGAGGAAGTCGTCGAGAAAGCCCATCAACGCCAGCAACAGGACACCGACCCACATGATGAGCGCTTGATTGGAGAACGGAAGACCGCGACGCACATGCGCCACTACCCAACCAATGAAAGCAGCGACGATGATGGCTGCTCCACCCATTGTCGGCGTGCCTTGTTTCGGACTGTGATGCACAGGACCGTGATCCTCTTTACCGAGAATCGGCTGACCGACACCGAGTCGGGCAAAGAGTTGCATGAGGGCACGTGAACCAAGCAACGAGAGCAGCATCGACACGACACCTGCGATGAGAACGGCAATCATGCGCGCTTGACCAATCCTTGAAGCACGTCTCGAGCAACCAACGCATCATCGAAGTCCCGCATCTCCCCCGCGACTTCTTGCTTTGACTCATGTCCGCGACCGGCAATCAGAACCATGTCTCCTGGTTCAGCGATCGTGATGGCGTGCTCGATGGCTGATCTGCGATCGACGATTCTTGTCACCTTGCGTTGCGCAACGTCGTCGATGCCGCCGATGATGTCATCAACAATGGTTGCGGCATCTTCGTGGCGAGGATTGTCAGACGTGACCACGACGACATCAGCATGGGCAGTTGCAATGGCCCCCATCACCGGGCGCTTTCCAGCGTCGCGATCGCCACCACAGCCGAAGACCACGATGAGTCGCTTGCCTTGTTTGGTTGTCACTGCGGTGAGCAGGCGCTCGAGCGCTTCCGGGGTGTGTGCGTAGTCGACGATGACATGCACATCAAGTGTGTTGGGGATGCTCTCGAAGCGTCCTCTAACTGGTTTCAAGGATGCGAGCCCCTCGCGTATCTGCTCAAGCGAGAAGCCCAGCTCTCTCGCGGTGACGCAAGCTGCGAGGGCATTGTCAACGTTGAAGTCACCACCGATCGGCACATCGATTGTGATGCCTTCCCACGAGAATGACAGCGACTCAGCCGACACTCGAACATTGTCGATGTCTTGACGCGAGTACGAAGACGTTTCACCGGCACGAGAGTCGATGAGCAGGCGTCCGTGCACATCATCGGCATTGACTACTGCTTTGTCGGCGAAGTCACCGATGAAGAGTCGAGCTTTAGCGGCGAAATAGCGCTCCATGGACTCGTGGTAGTCAAGGTGGTCTCGCCCGAGGTTGGTGAACACCACCGCACCGAAGCGTGTGCCGTCGACGCGGTGCTGGTCGAGCGCATGAGAAGACACTTCCATCGCGACGTATGCCACATCGTCGGCGAGCGAATTGGCGAAGAACTGCTGCAAATCCGGTGCTTCAGGCGTGGTCCGCGATCCGGTCAGCGTGCCAAGAACGTTCGTGCGATGACCAGCAGTTGAAAAAATGGAGGCGAGCATTGCCGTCGTCGTGGTCTTTCCATTTGTGCCAGTCACTCCGACCACACACAAGCGAGTGCTCGGTCTTCCGTAGAACTCTGAGCTCACCGGTCCCATCGCCAAACGCACATTTGGGACGACAATCTGTGACACAGATTCATCGACACCATGGATCTCCCGCTGCACGAGTAAAGCTGTCGCACCATGTGCAACTGCGTCGATTGCAAAATCATGGCCGTCGGCTCCTGAACCGGGCACGCAGCAAAAGAGGTCTCCCGCCGCAACATTGCGCGAGTCAAAGCACACCCCCGTCACCACCACATCGGGTCGACCAACTATGCGCACCTCTCCGAGCGCAGATCGAGCTATCAGTTCACCAACTGAACATGAGATGTGAGCACGTCGTTCCATCACGATGACCTCCATGCTCTCTCAGTGTCCACTCTTTGCGTCGGCAGGGCACCCAGTTCCCGTGCCAGTAGGAGTGATATCCAATTCCTGAATCGCGACGTTGGCCAGTCGGGCAAAGACCGGTGCAGCAGCCGTTCCACCGAAACGGTCACGAGAGGAGCCATCTGGTTCGTCAATGCTCACAAGCATTGTGATCTTTGGATCATCTGCAGGGAAATATCCGACGAACGACGCAAAATACTTTCGCCCACCAGTTGCGGTTGTGTAGGTGCCGTTGTCTTGAGCTTTATAGCCAGTACCCGTCTTGCCGGCGACCGTCATACCCTTCACTTGCGCCAAGGTTGCCGTACCAGAACACACCACGTCTTTCATGATGGACGTCATCGTCGTTGCAACCTCGGGCTTCAGTACCGGACGCGTCGCTGCGGCATTCGTTTCCTTCAACTCACCTTCGGCGTCGATAGTTGCTTTGACAAGTCGCGGTGCCACATACGTACCACTATTTGCCACAACGTTCACACCGGCGACGAGCTGCAGCGGAGTTGCCGCGTATCCATACCCGTACGTGACGGTCTTTTTTTCCGTACCAAGCCATTTACGTGTCGATTTCAGAATGCCTTTACTTTCACCTGGGTACTCGAGACCAGTTGTCGCACCGAACCCGAAGGCACGCAAGTAAGCGTGCATCTGTTCTGGCTGAATGGTTCCGCCAGTGATCACTGTTCCGAGGTTCGAGCTCTCCGTCAGGATCTCACGCACGGTCATCTTCATCGTTGGGTGAGGGTAAGCGTCTCGGATGACGAAGCCGTCTTCACGCAGAACGCCAGGCACCATGAACTCCGTCGAATCGGTCACCTTTCCCTCATTGAGAGCAGCGCTGACGCTGAAGACTTTGGCGACTGAACCGGGCTCATGTGCTTCGACGGCGGCGAAGTTGCCGGTCGCGAGTTCGGCCTTACCATCTTCATTGCGACGCACGTTCGACATCGCGTAGATATCACCTGTGCGGGAGTCCATCATGATGACAGTGCCGGCGCGTGCCTTGAGCTGATCAACCCTCTGAAGCAAAGCCTGGTCGACTTGAAACTGAATCGACTTGTCGATGGTGAGTACGAGATCTGAGCCCGTCTGCGGATCAGTGATCATCGAACCGGTGCCAGAGATTGAGTTGCCCTTGTTGTCTCGTTGGCGAACTGCCTTGCCATCGACACCAGCAAGCAATTCGTTGTACTGCTGCTCGAGACCAGAGATACCCAAACCATCTGGATCAGTACGACCAATGACTGCACCGGCCACTCCACTTTCCACCACGCGGGCCGGCTCGGTGTATGACGACACACCGCTTAGCTCAAGGTCAAGAACGGCATTTGCGCGATCTTTGTCAATCTGACGTGCGATGTACACGAAGTTGCCTTCGCGTTTGCTGAGGGCGGCAACGATGCGGTCATGTTCTGCAGCTGACAATTGCAAAATCGAAGTCACTGCGGCGGCAGTGCCCACTGGATCGAGGACGAGTTGAGGATCAGCAAACACAGTGGTGGTCGGCACAGAGAGTGCGATTTCATTCCCGTTTCGGTCAAAGATGACGCCACGATCTGCGCGAATAATGGTGGTGCGCGTGCGTTGGTTGATGCTCGCAGCGTGGTAGCCATCGCGGCGCACGGTCTGCAACAAGCCCACCCACACAGCTAGCAACAACAATGCGAACACGATGCCGAGAACTGCAAACGACAGACGCTTACGAATACGTTGGTCGACTTCGTATGAAGCCTGCTTCTGCGCTGTCTGAACAGCGCGCTGCCTGAGTTGCTCTGTCTGGCGTATCAACCGCTCGCTCGTCGAACGAGGTGCGCGCGAGCGAGCCGAAGAGCGACTTGCAGAGCGAGCACCAGAGCCAGAGCGGCTGCGTGAGTCTTCTGCGCGAGTGCGCCCAGTTGGTCGACCACCTTCGACAGGTCGGCGAGAAGTTGACGAGCCATGGCTACGCGTGCGTCGTTGCACTTGACCTGCAGCGACGCTCTTCGACGAGCGTTGCCGTGAGTCACGTGAGCTTCTCTCACTCATCGACCCGGTCCTACCTGTCGCTTGATACGACCAAAATCGTCGAGCTTGGACTCTGTGGTGCTGGCGATGTCTTCATCAATCTTCCCCACCGATGCGGCCACTTCGGCAGCAACCTCTGCGGGTATCTCGACGACTTTCATGCCAACGGCGGGCACCATGCCGAAACTGCGTGCTTTTTCGAGCAATACCGACGGCGACTGAAGCAATGCTCGTTCGGCGCGAAGTTCGTCGTAGTGCGCTCGCGCTCGAATGATGTCCCTGTTCAACTCATCTAGGCGCATCTGCTCTTGAGCCATGAATGCACGAAGTGCGACGACCGCAAACATGAGCCCGAAGAAGACGATGACGGCGGTGATAACACGACCAACTGTTCGCCGCTGCGCAGCAGGAACGAGTGTGAGCTCTGGCCTTTCGACTGTTTCCTTTGAACGAGCAGGACGTGCAATGTCAGTGCGACGTGCGATATCGGTGCGAAGTGCGACTGCCATGGTCAGGCCGTTTCTCGTGCGAGTCGCTCGATGACGCGCAACTTCGCTGATCGTGACCGTGGGTTGGACTCTTGCTCAGCCTTCGTTGCTTCGCGTGGTGCACGAACGGTCTTGGCGCTGGGACGTGCCCCACAACCACATGGCAGACCTGCCGGGCATTCACATCCGCCGGTGACAGCACGGCGGAAGGTCCACTTCACGATGCGGTCTTCTCCTGAGTGATATGTCAGTACTGCCAGGCGTGCTCCTGGCGCAAGAAGTTCAATTGTTGCCTCGAGCGACGACTCCAGAATTTCGAGTTCACTGTTGACGGCAATTCGAATCGCCTGAAATGTGCGCTTTGCCGGGTGGCCACCACGGCGACGCGCGGCAGCGGGTATCGCCATGGTGACCACATCGGCCAGCTGAACGGTCCTCTCAATTGGACGGGCAGCAATCATCGCCCGTGCCACTCGTGCTGCAAATTTTTCGTCGGCATTGTCCTGCAACATGCGAACCAATTCCTCGAAGGTCCACTCATTGACGATGTTGAATGCGCTCACGTTCTGCGAACGATCCATACGCATGTCAAGTGGCGCATCGTGTCGGTAGGAAAACCCACGTTCAGCCACATCGAACTGCGGCGACGACACACCGAGATCAAACAATGCGCCAACAATTGCGGTCGCACCTGTGTCGGCAACCATCTCTGCGATGCGATCGAAGCGGGCGTGCCGGAGGGTTGCACGCCCGCTCGTCGACCCCAGCGCAGTGGAAGCGGCTCGAAGTGCGTCTTCGTCACGGTCAATGCCGAGCAAGTGCATAGCTGAATGGCGACCAAGAAGCGCCAATGCATGACCGGCACCACCGAGCGTTGCATCAACAAACAGACCCGGAGCCGTGTCACCAAACACTGCCAACAACTCGTTGAGCATGACCGGCTGATGTTCGAAGTGATTACCTGAGTGACCGATACCCATTTGACTCGACGTCATCGTTTGCGCTCCATCGTGAATGCGCACTGGCGGGATTCGTTGCACGTCGCTCCAGATGTTCGGCAGTTCTCCGGATGACAAGTGCCGTCGGGATGTCTCCCCGAGTCGGCGACGATGACAGCGGGCGGAGTTGGGGCTAGCCACCGTGCCATCCGGAGAACTGCCGAGCACCGAGAGTGCACAACAGATGAAGTCGAAACCATTGACGTTGGGAAAGGTCGAGAAAAAGAGTGAGTCTGCTGGGGAGTACGAATGGCGATCATCGGCGATCACGCGTCCGCTCCTGCGATTTGCTGCGTGCCCACTTCCGTGATCCGCTCGTGACGCTCTGGGTCCCAGATCTCGACTCGGTCAAGGGAGCCAGCAACGATGACCCGTGAGTTGAGCGCGAGGCCTGCATAGGTACGCAACTTCTCGTCAAGGTTGATGCGACCCTGCGCGTCAACGGTCACTTCGAGGGTGTTGGCTGCAAGTGCGCGCTGTTGATTGCGATCGATCTCACCAGCTCGTACTTTCTGCATCAACTCTTGGGCGACCTGGTCAAAGGCTTCGGCAGTGAGTACGTCAACGCATTTGCCCTGACCGAAAGCGAGATAGCAACGGGGCTCGAGACGTGGGCGGAAAGCAGCTGGCAATGCGAGTCGACCCTTGGGGTCCAACTGACGCTCGTGCACTCCAACAAACACGGGTTTCTCCGCTCCCACCGGGAGACGCCCTGTCTTCCCCCACGCAGCACATTATCCCCACTTTGCCCCACTGTCAACCATTCCACCCCACAACCGACCACCTCGCCCCCCACGCCAACCCACACGCTCCCTGTCCATCGCTTGCACACCATGTTGCACGCCATGTCGAACACCTGTCCGTCGCGCGTCCACTGAGCCGCACTAAACGTGAAGAGTGATTTCAAAAGTCCTCGTGACATGCGTTTCGCTCATCACTGGCGTGTGGCGCATCGCAACTCAACATCGGATCTGGTCGCTGGTGCACATTGTCGGCGCGATAGTTGTTGTCGCTCTAGGTGCGTACATCGGGTTCGCGCCCGGCTTCATCGTGTTGTTCGCCGTGTACATGGTCGCCTATGTGCTGGTTCTTCGAAAGATGAGTGCTCAATTCTCACGAGCACTGACGGGCCGTGCACTCGTCGTGTCGTCTGCGGTGACCGTGGTCGTTCTTGGTCTGGTCATTCAGGCAGTTCCATATGGGCGCTCACACGCTCAAGCCCCAATTACCGGAGAGCCGAAGTGGGCCAACGAAGAAACTCGCGAACTCATGGTTCGTGCATGCTTTGGTTGTCACTCGAACCAAGTTGAGTACCCGTCGTATGCATCTGTTGCGCCAATCTCATGGATGGTGCAGAGCCACATCGATGAAGGTCGAGAAGCAGTGAATTACTCGGAGTTCGCGACCAACCCAGGAGACGCCGAAGAATCCTTCGAAGTTGTCAAAGAAGGCTCGATGCCACCTGCGTATTACACCCGGTTTGGCCTGCACCCTGAAGCCCGGCTCTCCCCCGATGAAATGGAGACCCTACTAAACGGTCTGCGAAACACGCCTGGCCTCACGGAAAACGGCGACTAACGAGCATTGAGCACACGGTGGAGATGGTCGACCAGGTCGTCTGCGCTCACATCAACACTGCGTACCGCGAGTTCGTTCGTAGCGGTTGCGACCGCAACGTCAGTCAAATGGCAGCTCCACTCTTGCGGTGCCCACTTCCGATACAGGATGCATTGGAATCGTGCGCCATTGCGTCCGCGACGCTGACTAATGCCCACCACTTTTTCGTGCACTTTTGACACATCGAAAAACACTTCGCCTGGTGCAGATGATGCGAAACACACGACATCTCCAATGTCACCGCGCTTCATTGCCCCCGTGTACATCCCCACACCACTGATACCGCAGTCGTGAAGAGCGTCGACAAACGCAGCACCCAGCCACAAGGAGCTGCGAGCCACATCATCAACCCACAGCGGATCATCTCGCGGAATTACGACGTCAACCCAGACCGAATGCTGAGGATGCACGAACACCACTCCACCGCCCGTGCGCCTCTGACACACGTCGACCCCCATTTTCGATGCAGTCTGCGCAACGACAAGGTTCGGTGATTGCGTAGAACCAAGAACCAGTGCAGGCGCGGTCGGCAACATCACATTGATCGAACGACCTTCTGGAAAGTCGAGAGCATGTAGATCACCAGCACCGCCTCTGCAGCGCTCGATGCGCCATGCAGAACCGCGTGCAGGGAGAGACGAGTCGGTGTCCATTGGTCGATTGCGCGAACTTCAACTGGCGTGTGCCAGATAGGGCTTCCACGCCTCGGGCACTCGCCCGACGGCAAACGTGATCCACGACAGCTCTCTCGGTGCGAGTGGCGAAACGTTGAGTGCCATGCCCGCTTCTTCGGGCGTGCGGTCGCGTTTCCGCAGATTGCACGAACGACACGCCGCGATGACGTTGTCCCAGGTGTGTTTGCCCCCACGCGAACGCGGAATGACATGGTCGATACTGTCTGCATGCCCACCGCAATACGCGCACTGATGATTGTCACGCGCAAACACCGCGCGTCGCGACAAAGCTGTGCTGCGGTGGAAGGGGACTTTCACCATGTATCGCAATCTGATGACAGTGGGTGCCGGAACATTGACGTGCTCCGACCTGACTGGCACGCCTTCGTCTTCGATGATCTCGGCCTTGTCACACAGAACAAGACACACGGCACGCCGTGCAGACACGATGCTGAGCGGTTCGTACGTCGCATTGAGTACGAGTGCGCTCCTCATGGTCACCTACCGTTTGTCCGTTCCCAGTCGCGACACCATCTCAGATAGTCCACCACATCACTCGCACGCGGCGCTTCAGTTTCCCCTGCAGGCGTGCCGTACTGGGTTTCGAGCCTGAACCGCAAGTACGGGGTCGACGGGACAGGCAAAAAGGGTCGCTTATGCCACCAACCATTGGGAGCGAGTCGAAACAGTTGTCGCAGTGCCACTGGCCACAACAGCGGCCGAGACAGCACCGCTAGAACCATCGCTACAACTCCGCGTCTCGACTGCATCACCACTTCATCTCCTGTTCGTTCACCTTATCCGTCCGACACGGTTGCGATTGGTTCGGCACCGCCTTGCACGGTCGCCGAAACCGACAACTACTGCGTTGAAGTGAATGAAAAACGAAGTGAAGAGTTACTCGCGCTCGGGACGCGAACGAAAGCGCGCCGAGGCAAACCTCGGCTGGCGCAACGTCTGAGCGAGATCTTGCACGCCTGCCTTGCCGATGAGGCGAACCTGTCGTTCGATGACGAGCCCGCAGACGAGCATTGTGAGAAAACCGACAAACGACACGAGGAAGTGAACTTGCAGTGCAGCAACAGTGATGACGAGCCCAGCTACAACACCGAGGACGGCCCAACGAACGGTACGTGCGGAGTGACGGTAGAGACCTGATGGAGAAACTGCTTGCGCAAAACGCTCATCGGTTTCGAGTTGCTGTTCGATTTCTCGCAGTATGCGCTGTTCGTCGTCGGAAAGACCCACACCCAAATCATTCCACCTCGTCGGCCTCCACACAATGCGGCAGAACAGATTTCATTCTGGGCCGAACGGCGACTCCCCTGGACGTCGGGAATGCAGCGTCGAAGCCGGGCCGATGGCTCCCTTCCCGTATCGATCGAGAATCGTGTCAATGGCATCGTTCGCCACTGACCATTGCGCTTCAACAGCCTCGACGGGGTCGTCAAATTCCTGAAACAAGCGACCCTCATCCACTTTTGTCCCGAGCCGTGCCGCATGGATGCCAACGAGGCGCACGCCTTGCGCGGGATCAATGTCACTGATGAGCGGCATGACTGCCGCGACAATTGCCGGACCCGTGGTCAGTGCTTGTGAAGGACTGACTGACCGCGTGACGATGTTGAACGACGAGAACTTCACTTTGAGAGTCAACGTTCCCGCCGAAGTTTCTGCACGGCGAAGCCTCCGTGCAACCGCATCAGCGAGCCGAACAACATGGGGTCGCAACTCGTCGACCGAAAAAAGGTCGTGCTCGAAAGTCTCTTCGTGCCCGATGGATTTTGCGACTCGATCTGGCACCACATCTCGATCATCACGAGCGTGGGCCAAAGCGTGAAGATGTGCGCCATGCGCCGCACCAAGTGCTGACACAAGCGCTGACTCTTCCAACTCGGCGAGGTCGCCCACTGTGCGAATTCCCAGCCGTTCAAGTCGGGTGAGCGTCGCAGGGCCAACTCCCCACAGCGACTGCACAGGTAATGGATGCAAAAACTGAAGTTCCTCTCCTCGTCGCACGCGAAACACACCGTGCCCCGATGAGACTTTCCCGGCAGCGACCTGAGGTTTGGCCGCTTCAGATGCCAGTTTGGCGAGAAATTTGACTGGTGCGATTCCTACGCTGCACGTCAAACCCAAGTCATCTGAGACTCGTTGTCGAATGTTGTGAGCGATTGATTCCGGATCACCAAATAAGCGCACCGAACCGGTGACGTCCATGAATGCTTCGTCGACCGACAAAGGCTCTACAAGCGGTGTATACGAACTCATGAGGTCATACAACTTCTCGCTCACTTCCGAGTACAGCCAATGGCGGGGTGGAAGAAAGATCGCGTCCGGGCACAGTCGGTGGGCGCGAAAGGCAGACATCGCTGAACGAACGCCGTACTTCCGTGCCTCGTACGACGCTGCAGCAACAACGCCGCGATTACCTGTGGCTCCGACAACCACTGGCTTTCCAACCAGATCCGGTCGGTCGAGCAATTCGACAGACACATAGAAGGCATCCATGTCGACGTGCAGGATGAACCGTTCGTCGTGCGTATTCGTTGCCACTTCTTTATTCACGTCTCACGGTCACGCTAGTGCAGGCCAATCATGCGAGCCCGAGGACTGACACCTACGATTCAGGCGTGACCACTCATCGAACGAATTCCCCATCGTCGGCTGGCTTGTCTGCTCTCCCGTCACGTGTGGCGCGCATCTTGGCATTTGTTTCCATCTGTCTCGGCGGCGCATTCGGTGGCCTGATTGGCTTTGCACTTGTCGACATTCAATGCACCGGCGACTGCGCTGGTCCGGAAGGTCTCGGCGTTCTTATCGGAGCATCGTTGGCAGCTGGCGGAACAGCGATCGTTGCCGTACTTGTGTTGCGAGCACTCGGAGAGTGGCGAGAGGTGTCTGACCAGATGGAATCACCACGTTGATTTCGACTTCTGCGATGAACGAGTGCTTGGCGGTGGCTCAGTCACTCGCGCGTGAAGCCGGCGACATGGCAATGGCTGGACGTCGCCGTGGGGTCTCCAGTGTCGACACCAAGTCCACACTCACCGACATGGTGACCGAGTACGACCGTGCCAGCGAGAGACTCATCGTCGATGGGCTTCGCACCCAACGTCCGAATGATTCGATTGTCGGTGAAGAAGGTGCTGCACATCAGGGGAACTCAGATTTGACATGGTTCATCGATCCGATCGACGGAACGACCAATTTTTACTTTGATTTGCCAATGTGGGCCGTGTCAATCGGAGTCACCGATACGAATGGACCGCTTGCCGGCGTCGTCTATGTGCCCGCGCTACGAGAACTCTTCAGTGGCTCACGCGGTGCCGGTGCTCACCTGAACGGCCAGCCAATCAGCGTGCGAAAAAATGACCGGCTGTCGGACGCGCTCGTATGCACTGGGTTCAGTTACTCAGCTGATGCACGAGTACGACAATCACGACGGATTCCCGGAATGGTCGACAAGGTAAGAGACATTCGTCGTTTTGGTGCTGCCGCCATCGACCTGTGTTTCGTTGCCGCAGGTCGCCTCGATGCATATTTCGAAGAGAACCTCCATATGTGGGACCTCGTGGCCGGACAGGTGATTGCCGCCGAGGCCGGAGCGATCGTCACTGATTTTGCGGGCAACTCGGTTCGACCAGAAGAAGTCATGGCTTCAACACCGGCCATTCACGGCGATCTCGTCGCCTTGTTGGCGATTGTTCAAGCAGACTGAGTGCATGTCGGCCGTTCTCAGCATCGACGCAGGCACCACAGGGGTGCGTACGCGCGCGGTGTACGTCGATGGTCGACCGTCCATCTCTGCGTACCGCGAGTTTCCTCAACACTTCCCGCAGCCTGGCTGGGTCGAACACGACGCAGTCGACATATGGAATGCCGTCATGGAAACCCTCACCGAGGTCATCTCGAAAGTGGACGACCCCATTGCATCGATCGGCATTACGAATCAACGCGAAACCATCGTTGCGTGGAGCAAAGCGACAGGGCGGCCGCTTCATCGCGCCATCGTGTGGCAAGACCGACGGACAGCCGAGTATTGCGATTCTCTTGTCGAACATCTGCCTCTTGTTCGACGCGCCACTGGCCTCGTACTTGATCCGTATTTCAGCGGAAGCAAGGCACGGTGGTTGATCACTGAGGGGAACGTTCCCCTGTCTGGTGATCTTGCATTGGGCACTATCGACTCGTGGATCACTTGGAATCTGACGAGTGGTGCAAGTTTTGTCACGGATGTCTCCAATGCGAGTCGCACAATGCTGTTTGACATCAACTCATGCACATGGAGCAATGATTTGTGTGCCCTGTTCGAAGTTCCGATGAACGCTCTTCCCACTGTCGTTCCGTCGTCAGGAGTGTGCGGAACAACGAAGGTCGATGGACTTCCGAGCGGAATCCCCATTGCAGGAATCGCCGGGGACCAACAATCTGCATTGTTCGGTCAGGCCTGCTTCAGCCCCGGCATGGCGAAGAACACATACGGGACGGGAAGTTTTGTACTCATGAACGTTGGCACGTCGTGCCCATCGCCGACCGAAGGAATGTTGACGACGGTCGCCTGGAACCTGGGCAGAGGCGAAACGACGTACGCGCTCGAAGGTGCGGTGTTTGTCACCGGAGCAGCTGTGCAATGGCTTCGAGACGGTTTAGGCGTCATCGAATCATCAGCCGACATCGGACCCCTCGCCTCGACAGTGCAAGATAATGGTGGCGTGTACGTGGTGCCCGCATTCACCGGACTCGGAAGTCCGTGGTGGGATCCGTATGCGCGAGGGACAATTGTTGGCATCACTCGAGGCACCACCCGCGCGCATCTGGCGCGCGCCATCATCGAAGCAATGGTGTTTCAAACTCGTGACGTGGTCGAAGCGATGACCGTAGCGAGCGGAACCACACTCGCTGAGTTGCGCGTCGACGGAGGTGCAGCCGTCATGAATGACATGCTGCAGATGCAGTCCGACGAACTGGGTGTACCCGTGTTGCGACCAACTGATTCTGAAACCACGGCACTCGGTGCTGCGTACCTCGCCGGACTTGGTGCTGGCGTGTGGAACTCGGTGCAAGAAATTGCCGACACTTGGCACCTTGACCGACGCTTTGATCCGCGAGACGAATCTGGCAATTATTCGACATGGTTGCGCGCCGTTGAGCGAAGCCACTCATGGGCGCATCACTGAACTCAACCGAGTTTGGGAAGACCACGCTTCAAGTTGTGCAGGCCTTGACGGATGCGCTGCTCATTTTCAATCAGCGCGAACCTCACGAAGCCTTCACCACCTGGACCAAATCCGACACCTGGCGACAACGCCACGTCGCATTCACGCACCAAGTGCGAACAGAACTCCACCGATTCCATCTCGGCATAGGGCTCTGGAATTTGAGCCCATACGAACATTGAGCCCTTGGGCTTGGGAATGTCCCATCCGATGCGCGAGAGACCGTCGATGAGAACGTCGCGACGAGATTCGTAAATCGAACAAATTTCCTTGGGATAATCGGCAGCTTCGTTCATGGTGACAGTTGCGGCGATTTGAATCGGTTGGAAGGTTCCGTAGTCGAGATAGCTCTTCAATTTCACCAGCGCCTGCACCACAGCTGAATTGCCAACCAAGAATGCGACACGCCAGCCGGCCATCGAAAAACCCTTGGTCATCGAATAGAGCTCGACTGCGCATTCCTTGGCACCTTTGGCCTGGAGAATGGACGGTGGCTTGTAGCCATCGAAGCCCATGTCGGCATAAGCGAAGTCGTTGACAACGATCATGTCGCGTTCACGACAGAAATCGACCACGCGCTGCATGAAGTCGAGGTCAACCGTTGCACCGGTGGGGTTATGCGGGAACGAAATGACCAGCACCCGCGGCTTTGGCCACCCCGCGTTCCATGCGGTCTCAAGATTGCGGAAAAAGTCTCCGGTGAAATCTTCGCGCGCTGCAGGATCAGCAAGACTACGCATCGGAACTTGACGTAAGTCTGCGCCAGCAAAAAGTGGTCCGAAGATATGGATCGGGTAACTCGGGCTGGGCACGATAGCTGCATCGCCTCGGTCGAGTAGCACCCACATCAGGTGACTGAAACCCTCTTTCGAACCAATGGTGTTTGTGATTTCGGTTTCGACGTCGAGGTCGACGTTCCAGTTTCGCTTGTACAGATCTGCGATCGCTTCGCGCAATTTCGGAAGTCCACGCGACACCGAATACCGATGGTTCTTGCTGTTGTGTGCCGCTTCGGCCAGCTTCTCGACGGCAATATCTGGAGAAGGCAAGTCGGGATTACCGAATCCGAGGTCGATGACATCAGCACCTGCTCGACGCGCCTCAACCTTCAGACCATTGATAATGGTGAAGACGTATGGAGGCAGGTTGGTGATTCGGCGAAAGTCCATCGCACAAAAACTAGCGGAGGCGGCCCAGTAGAGCGGCACCAATAGCGCCAGCTCGCTCTCCATGCACCGCCGCGTGCACCTCTGGACACGGACGACGGTCTGACGAGTAGAGATGTTCCTTAAGACGAACACGGACTGACGGCAAGAACAAGTTTGCAGATTCGACCACACCGCCCCCAAGCACAATCACGTCTGGATCAAACGCATTCACAAGGTTCGCGAGGCCAAGAGCCACCCAATTTGCAAAGGTGTTCATCACTGCAACCGCATCGGAATCACCTCGCGAGGCGCGGGCAGCCATCACTTCGCCTTCTTCACCACCAGCAAACTCACGTAGAGCCGACCCAGATGCATAGCGCTCCCAACAACCCCGCTTGCCACAGGGACACTGCACACCTCCGGCGACAACAATCATGTGACCGACCTCACCGGCGAATCCGTTCGCACCTCGAAAGACCTCTCCGTCAATCACGTATCCACCGCCGATTCCGGTGCCAAGCGTGATCATCATCACATGTCGAGCGCCATTCGCAGCGCCACTTGCCCACTCTGCATATGCAGCAGCGGTCGCATCGTTCTCCACATGCACACGCCAGTTCCCCATCGCACGTAACTGCGGTCCGAGTGGCTCATCGCGAGCCTCGCGAAGATTCGGAGATGCGCGCACGACTCCCTCTGGCGTGACCAAACCAGGTGCGCCAACACCAAGTACCGAAACTTGACAGTTCAACCGCGATTCAATATCGGCGACCATCGCCGACAAGTGCTCAGCAAGTGCATGCGCTGGCGGAGTTGGGCGTCGTGACACATCCACGATTGCGTTGCCTCGAATGGCAACTGCCAGACATTTCGTGCCGCCGATGTCGATACCGACAACTACGTCCTCATCACCGCTGACAGCGGTAGCACCGGTCATGACTTCTGACGACTAGGACGCCGAAGACTCAGCGCGGACCTTCATCTCCTTGACCGTGTTCAAGATGCGAACTTCAGCACGACGCTTCACGAAGCCCGGCAGCGGAATGATGAGTTCAATGTCGATTTCGTAGAACACCTGAGTACCACCCTCGACTTCAACGAAGGAGTATGCGCCATCAATTGAGCGCATGATGTCACCTTCAAAGAGATGCCAAGCAAGACGCGCGGGTGCATCGCTGTAGTCGTATGACAACGTGTAGTGGGTACTTCGACCAAGGGCTGAGGCGCGGAACTCGACTAGTGATGCTCGACCTTGATCATCGCGGGAGAGGATCTTTGCCTCTTTGACATCCTTGGCCCACTCTGGGTATCTCTCGAAGTCCAGCGCCATCGCATAGCAACGATCGAGGGGTGCAGCGATCAAAGTGGTCAGTGCGGCGCGGTCACTCATGGTCTTCATCTTGCCACTCAGAGGCTTCCATCGATGCGACATCTGCGCGAGTATCGAAGTGACCGTGCCTCGAGCCCCACAATCCGTTGAGCCCAAGGCCCAACATTGGCACGAGAATGCCGAATGCAAGGGTGCTTCCTGGCTTTCCATCAGTCTCGGGTCGGGCCAGTGCTGTTGCAAGAGCAACCACACTTTGGAGAGCAAAGCAGGTGTTCATGTGTCGCTTGGTTCGCTTGTGTGCCACGTCGCCTAGAAGAAAGAAGAGTGCTGCCACGCCAATGACATCACGACGGCTTCGTTGAACTGCAGCCCAATAACCGAGAAGAAATGTGACAACGCCGACACTGAAGCACGTCAGTGACACAACGACTGCGAGCGTGCGAAATGGCTGCTCAAAAACGACGGCAGACAACGTTGCAGCTACCACGAATAATGCGGTGAGAAGTGTGTTCCACCCTGGAATTGACGTCGGTTTCATGACGACTTCATCATGACAGCGCACCGAGCGCGTGTCCGAGTTGCGCCGACAGAACGTCATAACGAAATATCGACTCCGCACGCCGACGAGCTGCAGCGCCCATTGACAAACGAGTCGACTCGTCGTCGAGCAACGTGGTCAGTGAAGCAGCAAGAGCGTCGACGTCATTGGGGTCATCGATGACAAGGCCCGTCTCGCCGTGTTCGACTGCTTCGGCCGCGCCACCGCTTCGCCCGGCAATCTGAGCAACGCCGCAGGCGGCAGCCTCAAGAAACACGATGCCGAAACCTTCTTGCTCAAGCCCCGCCCAACGATTGCGACACATCATGGTGAACACGTCCGCACATCCGTAGAGACGCGGCAAATCATCATGAGCTACGCGGCCCAAGAACACCACTGGCGCCCCGAGTTCTCGTGCAAGCGCCTTGAGGCGCGATTCGTCCCGACCGGTACTCGCAATGACTACCAACAGATTCTCGCGGTCGCGCGCCAATCGGGCCGATGCACGAATGACCGTGTCGAACCCTTTCCGTGGCACCAGTCGGCTGACCCCAAGCACCACTTCGGCATCGTCTGGCAAACCGAAGTGACGCCGAGCAGCAAGTCGCGCTTCTGCTGTGAGAGGAGCAAAGCGAGTGCAGTCGACCCCTGGCGGCACCACAGTGATGGGCAACTCGCGACCAGCGGCGTGCACCGCTTCGGCCGCCGGATATCCACCGGCAGCGATGATGCGATCTGCGCGCCGAAGCACATTGCCGAGTAATTGCTTGGACAATGGAAGGCGACCCGGCACCGTGACCTCTGCACCATGCAGTACGACTGCGTACGGCAACTTGAGCGATGGCCCGATCAACCCAAGTGGTACCGCGGGGTCGATGACAACTAGTTCAGCGCCCACTTCGGACGCGAGCGAGTTCACCCTGTTCACCATCCATGGATGTGGCAATAACACCGGCTCGCGAGTGCGCTCGATACGGAATGGTTGAGCAGCATCAAAGTCTGCGGTGCCCGCATACGGACTGGTCAGAACGGCAAACGACTCGGGCGGCAGACGTCGCCACCATTCCCACAACAGCGACTGGATGCCACCGATTTTGGGTGGGAAGTCGTTGGTGACGAGCAGGTGCTTCATAGGTCGTCCCGACAGGTTGGCAGATGAGCGAACTCAGCGCGCACCATGTCGTCGGGATCTGTATCGAAGCCACTCAACAGATGAGTGAGACCAAGTCGGGCACATGCCCACACTGCGTGAGCGCGAAGCACCGGTTCGTTCGACCTCAACATGGCTTCAAGCGCTCTTCGTACATCGGCATCGTCGGGATCACCGATGTTGCCAAGGATGATGAGCGCATTGCGACGCAACCACAGAGGATTGCGCTCGTGGATGTACCACGGATCACACGCATCAAGAAGTTCTTTGTCCGCCGCCGAGAGCATCCACACCACATCGATGTGACGTCGGTGTCGTGACGTGATGGCAACAGGAACCTCGCCGGTTACAGACGACCGTTGCGTAGGTGGACATGTGCTCTGACATTCATCGCAACCATAAATGCGGTCTGCCAACGCCACTCGATATTCGCGAGGAAACACACCGGGCTTCTGCAGCAGCCACGACAAGCAACGATGCGAATCGATGACACCTGGCGAAACGATGGCATCGGTGGGACATGACGACAAACATCGCACACACGGACCACATCCATCATCTAACGGCGCACCGACGGGTAGTTCTACCGTGGTAACAATGCACCCAAGAACGAAATAGCTTCCGACACCTGGCAACAAGATGTTCGCGTTCTTACCAAACCATCCGAGCCCAGATCGCCACGCCACTTCTCTGTCAACCACCGAGTTGTCATCCGCGAAGACAACAGCGCGATGGCCGTCTGCTTTCAGTCGTTTCTTGACAATCTCCAATGACTTCTTCAACGCCGCATTGTGGTCGTGCCAGACATACCGCGCGACTCTGGCTGGGTACTTACCCAGGGCATCGTCATCTGGTGCGTCGCGCACGTCGTAGCTTCGTGCCGCAACGATGATTGATTTCGCTCCCTCTACCGACATCGTTGGCGTGGTGCTTCGAACCGGATTGCGGAATGTGAATTGCATTCCATTGACAAGGTTGCGCTCGAGTCGGTTCTCAATCTGCTCACGGGCCCGCTGAAGCGGATCGGCAGATGTGACAGCAACAGAATGAAGGCCACTCGACAGCGCGAGCGCTCGAAGGTCTTCCCAGTAAGTGTCAGCCGGTGGCACGATGCCGAAGCGTAGGCACCAAACCTGCCTTTGCAAGCAGTCGCACAGCTTTCTGCTCTTCAAAGTCGAGAACCACTGCGCCGTCGTGACGCGTATCGACGAGACAATTCATCATGCAGTCATCGCAAGCCGACGTGGCGACCATGACACAAGTGTCGCAGCTGATGATGAGTGGTTCACGAGTGATGTCCATGCCCACACTCTGACAATGGGGTGTCACACAGATACGACGCGCGCCCCCAGCGTGTCGATTTCCAACACCTTCACGTGACCATCGTCTGGCAGTGCTGCAGAGAGACGATCAGCCTCCGCCGGGTCGCACAACAGTGCCACGGTCGGGCCTGAACCTGACAACCACCCGCACCACGCACCTGCGGCAAGGCCTGCGTCTAATGCAGCCCTCGACGCTGGTGCATGCGAGAACCGCAAGTCTTGGTGAAGTCGATCCTCCGTGGCTGTGCGAAGCGCCGCCACATCCCCTGCAGCAAACGCAGCAACAAGCAATGCCGTACGACCAATGTTGAACACAGCGTCAGGCAAGGCGACGGTTTGAGGAAGTGTCGAGCGCGACTCATTGGTCCTGGTGGTGAACGAGGGCACCCACATCACGACAGCAGGCTGTAGCGGACTTGGAATTCGAGCGACAACGCCGCCTGACGTAGCGACAATTCCACCCATCGCAGATGCAGCCACATTGTCGGCATGGCCCTCTAATTCAGTTCCAATGTCGACAGCCGTCAACAACATTGCCCCGTCAATCGTGCCGTACTTCTGTGACAGTGCCGCGAGTATTCCGCCCACTCGAACGGCACCACTGAAGCCCATTCCCCGACCCATCGGAATCGAATGCCTCACCCACACGTCTCCTGTTCCTCCGGCACGAAGAAACGCGATGTGGGCAGGGTGACGCGAACTACACAATTCTGCATCGTGCGGCTGATCAGATGACCCCACCACTCCGACATCTGCATACGACGTGACGGCCATGCCGAGAGCGTCGAAACCTGGACCGAGGTTCGCAGACGTTGCTGGTACGCGAATCATGGCGGTCAGCGTGCCACATTCGCCGCTGCTGCGGCACTCTCTTTAACAAAGGTTTCGAGCACGTGTGCTCCGCGACCGCTATCGAGAGCATCTTGTGCCAATTGCATGCCAGTGGCAATGTCCTTCGCCTTTCCTGCCACCACCAACGCCGCTGCAGCATTCAACAACACCACATCACGTACAACGCCGTGCTCACCTGCAAGAAGTGAGCGAACGACCTGCGCATTGAAGGCCGCGTCTCCACCCCGAAGATCGTCGACAGATGCGCGAGTCAACCCGACATCGACGGCATCGACCGTATGTGTGGTTACTGAGCCATCGCGCAATGCGACCACGTGATTCACGCCCGAGAGTGACAACTCATCAAGGCCGCCGTCACCGTGCACCAACCATGCATCGGTCACTCCCCGAGTGGCCAGTGCAGATGCCATCACCTCCATCATTTTTGCATCAGCTACGCCGACAAGCATGCGCGTGATCGGCGCCGGGTTTGCGAGTGGACCGAGAAGGTTGAACACCGTCGGCACACCAAGCTCTCGGCGCGTTGGCCCGACATGTCGGAACGCCGGATGAAATGCCGGGGCAAGACAAAATGCGATACCCGCGCGCTCGAGACATTGCGCGACGCCGTCGGGTGTCAATTCAATTATCACTCCAAGTTCATCAAGCACATCTGCTGTGCCGCACTGTGACGATGATGCTCGGTTTCCGTGCTTGAACACCGGTACACCACACGCCGCCACGACAATCGACGTCATCGTCGAGATGTTCACCGAGTTGCTCTTGTCGCCACCAGTCCCGACAATGTCCATTGCAGTTGACGACAGAGCATCGCTTAGTCGAACCTGCAGGCTTGCGTTTCGAACTGCTCGCAACATGGCCGCAAGCTCGACGGCTGACTCACCCTTGGCTCGTAACGCAATGAGAAATGCTGCGATGTGCGTGGTGCTCGTGTCACCGGACAACAACTCACAAGTCGCTGCAAATGCCGTGGCGTCGTCGAGATCTCGCGACTGCAAGAGGTCGCCGATGATGTTCGGCCAGCCGGGAAATGTGGCGTCTGAGGTGCGGGCGTGAGTGTCTACGCCACCAAGTATCTACGCCGAACGTCGACGTTGACGAATAATTCTGCGCCGCTCGCGTTCGGTGGCGCCTCCCCAGACTCCGTCACGTTCACGCGTAGTCAGCGCATATTCCAGGCAGGCGACACGAACGTCGCACTCATCGCAGATTTCTTTGGCCACATCGGCCTGCTCGTCATCATCTGGAAAGAAGATGGACGGGTCGAGACCGTGGCAGGCCCCGCGCATACGCCATGTGATATCCGCTAATGACATCGCTACTCCCCCGTCGATGCCAGAGCCCTCCTGCCTCATACGAAGTACGAGGGCCCCTCTGACCGAGATAGTAGGTGTCATCGGTCACACGATGCAATCCGCATCTGACCTAATCACCCCACCGAATCCGCCGAAGCCCGCCCGGCAGACCGCCGGAATACGGGCATCCGTTAGAGACGAGGGCGCTGTGGCCCTAGGGCCGGAGGTCGCCGAGCAACTCGTCCTTGGTGGCAGGAAGCAACTCGGTGGCCTCGAGGTAGTTCGGAAGATCACTCAGCACTTGCACGTCACCTTCAGCAAATACAGCGACCTGCTCTGGGCTGAAGTCGAAGGTGAGGTAGTGCACGGCCGCTGTGACGTCGTCTCGTGTGAGGCCTGCTTCATGTTGTGCGTCGAGACATCCGCGAACTGTGTCGCCGTTTGCAAGCTTGATGAACACACTGCGTTCGATGCCCGCCAGCTTTGGCAACCATTCACGAACCATGTCGTCAGAGGTGAGCTCAATGAACAAGGTTGCACACAGCTGGCCTGCTTCAGGAACCATCGGGTTGTATGCGTGCAACTCTTCCAACACGCCCTCGTCTGTGACGATTTTTTCGACACGAATCATCTCTTGAATTTGAAGTCGCATCGTGTCGCGATTCTCGAACATGAGCGTGACCAGCGTTCCGAGCGAAATGCGACGACGTGCCTTGACGTCGAGCATTCGAGCACGGAAGTCTGCTCGCTCTCGTTCATACTCGCGAACATCTTTGATGTCTGCGAGAGTCAACTTGCGTGATGCGGTGGGGGTTGCCGTTGTCACGTGGGTCTCCTTCATGTGTTTGTTGTGATCGGATGAGATTGTCGTGTGAATGTTTCGTCAGTCTTCGGGGATGCCGTATGCACGTGCCACCATCTGCAATGGATGGAGCGGTTTTGAGCCGGTCTGCTCGGTGATAGCCGTGTTCGCCAGGTGGCAATCGCCGGTCACGACATCGCCATTGGCCGCGGTGATTTGCTCGGCAAGTTTCTTCGCAATCGGAATTGCAAACTCTTCGTTCTCGGCCTTCAGGCCCCACATGCCATCGATGCCTGAGCATTGATCGACAAGCTTGATCTTTGCTCCCGTCAGCTTCATGAGGTCCCGGCTCTTGAGTCCGATGTTCTGCGCGCGCAAGTGACACGGCGTGTGATATGTGACGGTCTCAGGCACCGGACCAGTGAACGTGGTGTCGAATTCTGTTCCCTCCGCCTTGTGCAAGTTGATGAGATATTCACTCGAGTCATACGTGTTCTTGGCAACCAGTTCGGCATCGGGTCCGCCGACATAGTCGAGGTAGTCCTTCTTCAGCACGTAGCCGCACGTTGGCTGGGGAACGACGATGTCTTTGCCTTCGCGCACCGCGTCGGCGAGCACTTTCACCTGCTTGGTGGCAACTTTGGTGAACTGATCAAGGTCACCACTGTGGAGATACGGTGCACCGCAGCAGCCAGCACCATCGACCAACGAGCACTCAACCCCGTTGCGTTCGTACACGCGCACGAGGTCTTTACCAATGCCCGGCTCTTGATACTCGACAAGACACGTTGGGAACACCGCCACCGAGCCCTGCTTCTTCGTGAATGTCGGCTTGACTCGCTTCTTGAACCACGTTGAGAACCGCATCTTTGCAAACGGCGGCAACAACCGCACCGAGGAAACGCCAGCAGTTGCTGCGACCACTTTGCGCACGATGCCACCTGGCTTTGCGCCGAGCACCGCATTTGCAATCGGTGCTGCCGCAGTTGACACCTTGCCGAGCGCATCGGTGTGACCCATGAATTCGGTGGTGGCGCGCTTGCGCAATGACACCTGACCATTGGCGCGACGCATGGCGTCGGCTCGCAACATGAGTCGGGGGAAATCAAGTGCCCACTCGTGCAGCTCAGGAATGTACGGGCACTTGATGTAGCAGAGCTTGCATTGGAAGCATTCGTCGACGACTTGATCTTGCTGCTCGGGAGTCAATCGGCCGGCGTCTTGATCGTCGTGTTGGTCGACATAAGAGAACAATGTGGGAAATGACGTGCAATATTTAAAGCACAGGCGGCAACCGTGACACAGGTCGTACACCCGAGTGAGTTCCTCGCGAACATCAGCCTCATCGAGATACTTCGGATGTTTTGGGTCATACGTGATTGTCATTGCGCGTCATTTCGTGTCGGTTGAATTATTCGATGAGGAAACGTAGTAACTGTCGCGACTCGGGTGGTCGCTGGAAAAACCAGACGACCACCCGGTCAATCGACACATGTCGCGACGTGCGCGACAGTCGGATCAGAGGGAGTTCAAGCCCTCTTGGAAACGACCAGCGTGGCTCTTCTCGGCGCGTGCCAAAGTTTCGAACCAGTCAGCAATTTCAGAGAATCCTTCGTCGCGTGCGGTCTTGGCAAAACCTGGGTACATCTGGGTGTACTCGTAGGTCTCACCGGCGATCGACGCTTTGAAGTTGAGTTCGGTCTCGCCGATTGGCTCACCGCTAGCTGGGTCACCGACTTCTGCCAGGTACTCAAGGTGACCGTGCGCGTGGCCGGTCTCGCCTTCAGCAACTGAACGGAAGAGTGCGGCTGCGTCGGGGTAGCCCTCGACGTCTGCCTTTTGTGCGAACCAGAGGTAGCGACGATTTGCCTGGCTCTCGCCTGCAAATGCCTCCAACAGGTTCTCATGGGTCTTGGTGCCTTTGAGGCC